>Ga0210398_10000070_pt1 | contig 131096 bp, 117 predicted proteins | sample IncBWC4OmetaG_FD_161047 | JGI IMG/M metagenome (GOLD analysis project Ga0210398, IMG submission 161047) | Forest soil microbial communities from Barre Woods Harvard Forest LTER site, Petersham, Massachusetts, United States - Inc-BW-C-4-O | ecosystem: Environmental > Terrestrial > Soil >... | reverse complement strand
TGATCGACGAAAAACTTGCCCGCGGCGTTGACCGGCCACTTGTCTGCTTTGTTTGCCATAGGTTAAGGCGAACAAACCCGAATCGAATGCCCTGTCAAGCGGGGAGGCGGCCAGGACGCCCAAGTCACGTGCGCACCGCGTCCATCCGCTGGCACGGCAGATGCAATGTTTCGCTGAAATTTCATGCAAAAACGCAGGTGACAGCTTGAGTTTGCCGGCGACAGTTCCTAAGTTCCTCCCCGATGCTTTCCGATCGTCATTACATGCGTGATAGTGAAACGCCGGTTTCCCATGATCCGATCAACTGGCTGATGGGAATTATCGTGGCGGTGTTTGTGGTGGAGCATGCATCGGTCGGCTGGTTCAAGAGCGCATTCTTGTTCGAGCACTTCGGCTTTTCCATCGATCAGCTCAAGCACGGCGAGATCTGGACGCTGCTCACCTATAACTTCATCTCGGACATCGGCTCCTTCGGCGGTTTCCTTAATTTAATTTTCAACCTGCTCGTGCTGCATTTCTGCGGCCGGGCGGTCATCGGCCGAACCAGCCGCCGGTTTTTCCTGATGGCCTACCTTGGGTTGATCCTGGCCGGCGCGCTGGCCTGGTCGGCCGGCTATGCCCTGAAGATCTACGGGCCGATCTGGGATCCATCGATCGCCGGCGCCGGTGTCTTTGCCCTGTTTTGCTGCTTTTTCGCCAATGAGCCGATGACGTTCCTGTTGTTCTTTTTGCTGCCGGTAACGCTCAAACCCAAGCATTATGCCTGGATCTGGGCGGGGCTGGACCTGTTTGGATTTGTTTTCTATGAAGTAGCGCACAACCCGTCGGACTTTTGGTATGGGCATCTTGCCCGGCTTGGCGCCATGGGCGCCGCCGTCGGTCTTTATTTCATTCACGAGCGCCGGATGAAATACGGGCTGGCGCTGTCTTCCAGCCCGGCCGTCGAGCTGCCGCGCTGGCTGCGCAAGACGCCCCGGGCCGCCCGGCCACCCGGCTCTCGCGTCAACCTCAATAATCGCGACGACCTCCGCGCCGAGGTGGACCGCATCCTCGATAAAATCAACAGCGAGGGCTTCGGCGCACTCACGCCCGACGAAAGGCAGATCCTCGACGAAGCCAAGGACCTGCTGAGCCGCCGGTGAGCACACTCCGGATCTTTTCCGCCGGCACGAAACCCGCGCCCGCGTGCGTAAACTTCTCGACTCTGCGCAAACCTGACCGCGATTCTTGAGTTTGCACCATTTTGCCCTAATTTCTTCCGCTCCGAAACATTTTACGCTCGCTCCCGTCTTTACTTGAACATGCCACTCTTCCGCCTCCGCGCATCCCGCCTGCTCACCCTGGGTCTCGCCCTGGCCATCGCCAGCTCGGCACCCGCCGCCACTTTCACCACGTCCCAGGAACTGTCCCTCGAGGCGAAAACGCTCGTCGGGCTGCTGGAGGAAATGCACTACAATCGCGACGGCGTCAAAACCAGCGACTATGTCGAGCTCGTCCCGGATTACATGGGAGAACTCGACGGCCAGCGGCTGTTTTTCCTCGCCAGTGACAAAGCCGCCTTCACCAGCCACTATGACAGCAACCTTTATTATAACATCCGCCAGCTCGGCAACATCGATGCCGCCTATGACATTTTTAATGTTTACCAGGCGCGCGTGGCCTCCCGCGTCAAATGGATCAATGCCGAATTAAAGAAGAACCTGGATCTCACCACCGACGAAACTTACGTCTTCGACCGCAGCAAAGCCGAGTGGCCCGCCACGCCGGCCGACGCCGACGACCTTTGGCGCCGCCGGTTGAAACTCGAAGTTTTAACCGAAATGCTTAACAAGAAAAGCCCGAGTCAAACGACGGGGTTTGACGCAATGACGGACGAGAAGGTCATCATTCCTGTCCCGGAAAGCAAAAGCGACCAGACCGTCGCCGGAACGAAGGTCCCTGCCAACGTCGCCAACCCTGCACCGAAAGGCGCGACGGCCCAGGCCGCCCAGCCCACCGACCAAGCCGAGACCATCGCCGCGGCCAAGGAGATCGTGCGCAAGCGCTACGAGCGCATGCTGAAGAACGTCAACGAGACCGACGGCGATGACCTCGCCGAGGCGTTTCTTTCCTGCGTCACGCTGCTCTACGACCCCCACTCCACCTACTTTTCCGCCGACGATTTCGAGGACTTCAACATCCAGATGCGTCTCTCGCTCATCGGCATCGGCGCGATGCTCGACATCGAGGATGACTATTGCGTGGTGAAGGAAATCATTCCCGGCAGCGCCGCCGATCTCAGCAAAAAGATTCACCCCAATGACAAAATCATTTCCGTCACCCAACCGGGCGGCGAACCCGTGGACGTCATCGGCATGAAACTGCACCGCATCGTCAACCTGATCCGCGGCCCCAAGGGCACCCAGGTCCGCCTCACGATGATTCCCGCCGACGCCACCGATCAGTCCACCCGCAAGGAAGTGCTGCTCACCCGCGATGTGGTGAAGCTCAACTCCGCCCGCGCCCACGCGGCGATCTTCGACGTGCCCTCCGCCGATGGCAAAAGCATCACGCCCATCGGGGTCATCACCCTCCCCTCCTTCTACGGCCCGACCGACAGCGAGGATCTCGCCAGCGAGAATACCAGCGCCACCAAGGACATCGCGAAGCTCATCAAGGAACTGCAAGCCGCCGGCATCAAAGGCATCGTGCTTGACCTGCGCACCAACGGCGGGGGCCTTCTTTCCGAAGCCGTCACCATTGCCGGCCTCTTCATCGGCCACGGCCCGATCGTGCAGGTCAAGGACTACCAGGGGGACATCAAGGTGGACAACGATGACGAGCCCTCCATCGCCTATGCCGGCCCGCTGGCCGTCCTGGTCAACCGCTTCAGCGCCTCGGCTTCCGAGATCGTCGCCGGCGCCTTGCAGGATTACGGCCGCGCCATCGTCATCGGCGACGACTCCACCCACGGCAAGGGCACCGTGCAAACCCTCGTCGAGATGAGAACCCTCATCCCGCAGCTTGAAAACTCCTACATCAAGTCCGGCGCGGCCAAGATCACCTTCCAGAAATTCTATCTGCCCGACGGCTCCTCCACCCAGCTCAGGGGCGTCGTGTCCGACATCAGCCTGCCCTCAATCGATGACTTTCTGCCCATCGGCGAAAAAAGCCTGCCCCATGCGCTGGTCTGGGACGAGATTCCCTCCAGCTTTTTCGACGGCGCGCGGCTCGATCCGAAAATCTTGAAGCCGCTGCGCGACGCCAGCCTGGCCCGCCAGCAAAAGCTAGCGGAATTTGCCTGGCTTAAGAAGAACATCGACTGGTCCAAATCCAAGGAGGAGGAAAAGCGCATCTCGCTCAACCTGGTGGAACGCGAGAAGGAGAAGGCCGACGACGACGCCTTCCGCAAGGAAATGATCGCCGAGAAAAACGTGCTGGCGAAAAATGATTTTAAATACCGTGAATTCCGCCTCGGCCCGCCGCCGCCCAAGGCGGTGGATTCCAAGAAGGCCGATGACCCGGATGATGATCCGGACATGGATACAGAAGATAACGAGACCTATGTGCCGCTCGACATTCCCTTGCGCGAAAGCCTGCGCGTCGTAAATGACGCCCTGGCCCTCAGCCACGACCCGAAGCTCCAAGCCAGCGATCACGCTCCGCTTGCCGCCGTCGTCGACGACAAAAATTAGGCGAGACGAGGTGACAAGTATCAAGTTGCAAGTAACAAGATTACTCTAGCGGCGGCGAAGCCGCAGATTCTCTTGATACCTGATACCTGCCACTTGTTACTTTCTGGCCACGGCCAGCACGTAGCGGTCACGTCCGGCCAGGTCCGGCAGTGATTCCGCGGGCGAAAAACCCGCCGCCGCGGCCAGCCGCAGCAATTCCGCATGCTGGGCGACGCCGGTCTCAAGCGCCAGCAGGCCGCCCGGCGCAAGGAATCGCGGCGCATCGGCCAGGATCTTCTTCAATTCGTCGAGCCCCTGCCCGCCCGCCGTCAACGCCGCCACTGGTTCAAAATCCCGGACTTCCGACGCAGCCTGCGCCGTCTCGTCGGCTGAAAGATACGGCGGATTCGCCACGACCAATTCGAAAAGCCCCCCGGCCGGCAGGGCCGAAAACCAATCCGAGCTCAAAAAATTCACCCGTTCAGCGAGGCCGAGGGCGGCGGCATTTTCCCGCGCCAGCGCCAGCGCGTTTTCACTCGAATCGACGGCCGTCAACACCGCGGCGGGAAACGCCGTGGCCAGCCCGAGCGCGATCGCGCCGCTACCCGTGCCAAGGTCAAGCACCCGCGCCGGCGGCGAGCCGGCCAGCCGCGTCACCATGATTTCCAGCAGCCGCTCGGTCTCGGGCCGCGGGATGAGCGCGCGCCGGTCGGTTTTGAGCTTCAGCCCGAAAAACTCCGTCTCACCCACGATGTATTGCACCGGCTCGCGCGCGCTGCGGCGGCGCACCAGTGGCCGAATCTTTTCCAGCTCGGCCTCGGTCAGCGGCTGCTCAAACTTCAGGTAAAGCTGCATGCGCTTGAGCCCAAGCGCGTGGCCGACCAGCAGCTCGGCGTTCAGGCGCGGATTCTCGATCCCTTTGTCCGCAAAAAAACCCGTGGTCTTCTTGATGACTTCAAGCACGGTAAGCATTTAAAAAAAGTAACAGGTAACAGGTGACAAGTATCAGGAGCAAGTACGCAGCGTGCACTTGCCACTTGTTACTTGATCCCTGTTACTTCCGCGGAAGTCACTCCTCATCCTCCGCGGCCTTGGTTCGAAACGGAATGGACCCGCCGGTCAGCGCGGCGAGTTTCTCCTCGAAGTCGGCCCGCTGGAGCGCGGCGATGATTTCGTCGATCCGGCCTTCCATGACTTGCGGCAGGTTGTAGAGCGTGAGGCCGATGCGGTGGTCGGTCACGCGGTTCTGCGGGAAATTGTAGGTGCGGATGCGCTCGCTGCGATCGCCGGTGCCAATCTGGCTGCGGCGCGCGGCGGCATATTTGGCATGTTCTTCGTCTTCGCGGCGCTGGAGCAGGCGCGCACGCAGCACGGTGAGCGCCTTGGCCTTGTTCTTGAGCTGCGAGCGTTCGTCGGCGCACTGCACGATCAAGCCGGTCGGTTTGTGCAGGATTTGCACGGCGGAGTCGGTCGTGTTCACGCCCTGGCCGCCCGGGCCGCTCGCGCGGCAGACCGTGATTTCGAGATCCTGCGGATCGATCTGCACGTCGACCTCCCCGGCTTCGGGCAGCACGGCCACAGTAACCGTCGAGGTGTGGATGCGGCCGTTGGCCTCGGTCACGGGCACGCGTTGCACGCGCTGCACGCCGCTTTCAAATTTCATCTGCTTGTAAACGTCGGTGCCGGTCACGAGGAAAATCACCTCCTTGAAGCCGCCGCGTTCGCTCGGGCTCGAACTCATGGGCTGGATTTTCCAGCCGCGGCCCTCGGAGTATTTGGTGTAGAGGCGCGCGAGCTCGGCCGCGAAGAGCGAGGCCTCCTCGCCGCCGGTCCCGGCGCGGATTTCGAGCACGGTGTTGCGCGAGTCGCTCGGTTCCGGCGGTATCATCGCCGCGAGCATGGTGGCGCGCAGCGCCTCGCGCTGTCGGTCGAGGGCAGGCAGCTCGGCCGCGGCGAGTTCGCGCAGGCCGGCGTCGGCCGCCGGGTCGCGCAGCAAGCCCTGCGCCTCGGCGATTTCCCCGCCGAGTTTTTCGTAGGCGCGGCGGTCGGCGACGAGTTGCGCGAGTTTTTGCTGCTCGCGCGAGAGTTCGGCGGCGCGCCGGGGATTGGCGTAAAACGAAGGCTCCGCCATCTGCGCATCAAGTTCGTCGAGGCGGCGCTGGAACAGGGTAATATCGGGAAGTTCGTCCATGAAAAGTGAAAGAGTCAGGCAACGATTTGTTAATTGCGCGGGCCGCGGGTTGCGGCTTGTGTGGCCGCGAACGGATCCGCCGGGCGTTTCGCCTAGCGGTGCTGATCAGCAATGGCCACGACACTTTTCACTCAGAACATCATCGCCTGCATCTGGGATTTCGACAAGACCTTAATCCCCGACTACATGCAGTCGCCCCTTTTCCGGCGCTACGGCGTCGACGAGGCGACCTTCTGGGCCGAGACGAACAGCCTCGCCGCCGCCTACCACAAACGCGGCTACCACATCGCGAGCGAGATCGCCTACCTCAACCACCTGCTCACCTACGTGATGGCCGGCCGGTTCGCGGGGTTGAACAACAAAATCCTGCGCGAATGCGGCGCGGAGATTAAATTCTATCCCGGCCTGCCAAAATTTTTCGACCTCGCGAAAACGTTCCTCCACGAGAAGGACGCCTATCGCAAGCATGAGATCCAGCTGGAGCACTACATCGTGAGCACCGGCCTGGCCGAGGTGATCCGCGGCAGCGCCATCGCCAGCCATGTGGACGGCATCTGGGGCTGCGAATTCATCGAGAACCCGCTGCAACCGGGCTTCATGAAGCAACGCGAACTCGACGTCCGCGCCGAGGCCGAGATCGCCCAAATCGGCTTGATGATCGACAACACGACGAAAACGCGCGCGCTGTTCGAGATCAACAAGGGCACGAACAAAAACCCGGCCATCGACGTCAATGCCAACATCGTGCCGGAGGACCGGCGCATCCCCTTCCAGAACATGCTCTACATCGCCGACGGGCCGAGCGACATCCCCAGCTTCTCCGTGGTCAAAAAAGGCGGGGGCCTGGCTTACGCCGTTTATAATCCCGCCCGCGCCGATGAGTTCGCGCAGAACGACCAGCTGCGCCAGGTCGGCCGCATCGATCATTACGGCCCGGCCGACTACACCGCGGGCAGCAGCACCGCCCAGTGGCTGCGGATGCACATCCAGAAGATCTGCGATCGCGTCGTAGCCGATCGCGAGGCGGCCGTAGCCCAGCGCGTCTCCAAGCCGCCGCGGCACTTGAATCCGCCGCCGGACGAGGGAACCGCGCACCGCGCACCGAAAGCGCCCAAGCAGGCGACGTTCCTCGAGGAATAGTCTTCCCGCGCCGACTAGCGCGGCCTACGGCGTCGTAGTCGCAACTTCGTTGCGCTTAACTTCCGCGGCAATATTGCTGACCTGCTCGGCGTAGCCGCGGCTGGTCGACGGAACTCGATGGCCGATGACAGCGTCGAGGCCGGCGTTCCAAGCCATCGCGATGTTGTAAGGCGTTGCCTCAATGCCAGCATGCGCAAGACCTTCCTTCAGCCATTCGTAGTGCTTGATCGCGACCTCGTCCGAGTATTGGCGATTGATGGCCTCATAGAACGGACGACGCGAATACATGCGCCATGTAGCCTGGCGAAATTGGTACGGCCCGAGTTCACCATGTGCACCTAAACGTGTGCTATTGTGTGGGTTCTCCACCCAATGGATGGCTTCAAGTGTTTCCCAACGGTCGGACGCACGCGCCACGACCGCAAGGCAGAGAGCGCACGAGAAAATGAGAAATTTAGACCGGGTGTTCATTTGATTAGAATCAAGCGATGCACAACTGCCAGAGCCTTTCGCGCAGTAAAGCTATTTGACAAAAGGACGCCAAATTGGCGCGATAATTTACAGTTTTGCATGGGGTTCGTGCAGCTTACAGGTCTCATTAGACCCATGAATTCGCCTTCGGTTCGACTCGTTCCCCCGTCAGTCATTTGCGAATAGGTTAAGGCAATTTTTTGCTCTCTCCGCGCAGCCGAATTATCGGCGCGAAGTAGATTAGGATAGCACAGAGCATGCCCCGCGCAAATTATTTGCGGTGTTATTCTCACGGCAAGGCAGGGAACTCCGCCATGCAGGCTGTTGAAAAACTACCGCCCGGCGAACGCGACCACTTTTTCGAGGACAAATTCCGCCACCGCGCGCTTCGGCACCGGCCCAAACGCCCAACGCTCGCCCGCGCGCGAAAGCATCACGACGGCGTTGTTCTCCGACTCCATGCCCATGCCGGGGCGGCTCACATCGTTGGCCACGATCAAATCGAGGTTTTTCTCCGCCAGCTTGCGCAGCCCGCCCTTTTCGAGGTCATGCGTCTCCGCCGCAAAACCAACCAAGACCTGTCCCGGCCGCCTGCGCCCGGATAGCGTTTTCAGGATATCCACCGTCGGCACCAACTCGAGCGTCATGCCCTCGGCTGTCGCCGATTTTTGCATTTTCTCCCCGGCCACGACTTTCGGCCGGAAATCCGCCACCGCCGCCACCGCGATGAACACGTCGCAGCCATCAAACAACGGCTCGCACGCCGCCAGCATCTGCGCCGCCGACACCACGCGATGCGTCACCGCGCTCGGCAGCGGCGGCAACGCCACCGGCCCGCTCACAAGATCGACGTGCCAGCCGCGCGCCAGCGCCGCCCCGGCCAGCGCATAGCCCATCCGCCCGCTCGAGCCGTTGCTCAGGAACCGTACCGGGTCGATATGCTCACGCGTCGGGCCGGCGGTGATAAGGCAGCGCAAAGGTTGTTTCACGACATCCTTAGGAGCTGTTTTGAAAATAAAACGCAATGCCGTTTGCGTTCGGAGAAGCTGGCCGCAAGGCGCGGCAACAGTTAACCTAGCGGCCGCGAGACCTTTGCCCCCGCCGGCGGGTTGAACTCAAACACCTCTGCCGGCACCGGCTCGAGCCGCACGTCCGTGTAGGTCGTGACCGTGCGATCGCCCTGCGGCGTCTCGTATTCGGTTTTTATCACGTGCAGCCCCGCATCCAGCCACACGCCCAAGCGCACCAGGATATGCCTCACGTCGGGCTGCAGCGGCTCGAGCGTCAGGGCATAACCGCCGCCGTCCGTCGGGCTGCCCACGATGCGATAGAACTCGTGCAGTCCCTGGAAGTTCAAGCCCGAGTTCAGCGCGCCGAACAGCACGCTCACCTCGTGGCTGCGATCGAGCGCGTACTGCTCCGCCTCGTTGAACGCCGGATAAAAAATCCACAGCGTCCGCCCATCAGATGCGATCACGCTCGGGGTTTTCCCGAAAACCTCGCGGCGGAATTTGTCCGGCGCCATCAGCTTGATCTCGCCTTCCAGCACGAGCGGCTGCGTGCGAATTTTCAAAAACCGCTCCTCGCGGAACCGCGCGACCACCCCCGGATGGTCGCGCTTCAAGGCCTGCAACCGGGCGATAAGCCCGTCGATGTCCGCCGGGCCCAGTTCGCCGCCGCGCACCACGCCCGCCACCAGCATCACTAAAAGAAATCCGCTGAAAAATTTTCTCATTTTTGAAACTGCCCAATATTCGCGGACGAGGTCATCGCTCTGCATTTTTGATCGCTTGCGTCGCTTCGAATACAGTTAGGAGCGCTGTTCCCATTCGATTTTGAATACTGCAGAACCAATCGGAGTCGATGCTTTCGTTAAACTCTACGCAAATGGGAGCTTTTCTGCTGAATTTTACGAGATGCATTGGAGCGTCTTTCTCCGAGGCAGCAAACAGTCGGCCGTGGGCAATGGTATCCCTTAATCCAACTAACGACGGATCTAACCGGAGATTGGATTGGGTTTTCTCGTTGTATCGAGAGAATAGAGAACCAAGGGATTCAAACCGTGTAAAATCATTTTCGGGCACTTCAACACCAACTGCCAACACCGAGTAGTCAGGATGTTGGTGTTCAATCCCGCTATGACGATAAAGGTATGATCGAATTGCAGATTCCAAATTTTGGAACGCACCGACAATTTCGCCGATTCTTTCGAAGTATTCATTTGGCGTCATAAGGAGAGTTTTCCCATATTTGGAGCTATCTGACCGCAACGATCATTCGAAACGAAAATCAAACGTCTCGCCCGAGCTTTCGTGCACCGCCACAAGCTGCTGCAGTTCGCCCGTGCCGCTGCGCTTCACCTCGATTTTCCAGCCGGGAACGTCCGTCGCCGGCAGCCGCGCGAATACCTCCGTCAGGCCCACCCACCCTGCCAGCGCGCCCGGCATCCACCCGCCTGCTTGGCCATGCCAGCTGCGACCAGCCATCGCGCCACCCGCCCACACCTCGCCGCGCACCACGCGCACCGTGAACAGCGGCGTGCCCACGCCTTTGTACAGCTCCAGGTCAAAATCCTCCGCGCTGCCCTGACGGAGCTCGAATTCCGCGACAAAACTTTTTTCGCCCTGGTACGCCATCTGCCCGCTGCGCACCACGCCGCCCTCCGCCATCGGCGGCGGCGGTACCGTGCGACAGGCGGCAAGCACGGCCAGGCCCGCCAATGCGAACAGACTTCTTAACAGAAAGTTTTGTGGAATACGGGTCATCGATTATTGGCCTGTCCTCCGTGGCCTTGGCGAAGGAGGCTAGTTGGTATTTAGTAGTTGGTCGTGCCCGGCTTGCAATTCGCCTGCGATGGTTACGGACAGCTATGCAAGGACACCGCGAGACTAAATACCAACTACAAACTACCAACCACGGCCGCATTAGCGGCCCTCACAACAACGCCCTCAGCGTCGCTGGGTCAGCCGAACTGGCCACGACATACACATGCTGCGCGTCGGCCCACTGCATCGCCGACCAGCCATCCTGTTTCATGATGTGCGGCCCGGTCGTTGATGCGATCTGCGGAAAATCGGCGCTCTGCGCCATGTAAATATGGAATTCGCTGCCGCCGCGGCTGAAGCAGACTTCCAGCACGTCGTGCCCGGAAAAACTCAGCGTGCGGCAGCCGGTCGTGCGCAGCTTGGCGAAATCGACCGGCAGGCCCGAGGCCAGCCGCGTGGCCGGATTTTCCAGCACGCGTTCCAAATCGCTGGTGGCGTCGCCATGTCCGCCATGCTTTTCAAACTGGGCATCGTGAAAGATAAAGGCCACCAGCGGATCCATCTGCCTTGCGGATCGTATCCGCCACATGGCGCCGATGCCGAGCAGCAGCGCCACGCTGGCGGCGAGCGCCAGCCACACCGGCCAGCGCCGGGCGGCTTGCGGCGCGCGGCTCACACTGGCACCGGTCAGGATCGCTTCACGCAAGCCGGGCGGCGGTGCGATGGAGCCCAGTTGCGCTGCCATCACCGTGTCAAATGATTGTTCGCGCGCGAACCACGCGCCCAGCGCCGGATCCTGCCGCGCCTGGGCCAACGCCCCGGCGAAGGCCGGATCGTCCGCATCCCGGCCGCCGGGCCGGTAGGCGCAGAGGAGAAACTTGGCCTCGTTGTTGTTCATGATGGTTTTTGTTGTTTGAAATCCGGGAACAAAATCACCTTGGCCGGCCCCGCCGCTTCGCGCTTGGCCAGCGCGGCGCGGAGCTGCGCCTTGCCGCGTGACAGGCGAGACATGACCGTGCCGACCGGCACCTCGAGCGACTCGGCGATTTCGACATAGGACAAATCCTCGAGGTAAAACAGGGTGAGTGGCGCGCGAAAAACCTCGTCCACTTCCTGCAAGGCCTCGAGCACAAGCGCGCCATCCATCCGGCGCACGCGGTCGATCTCCTCCGCCGGCAGGTCGGCCTGGCCGGGTGGCAGATCCTCGACCGAGGTCAGGCGCGCGTCGCGCCGACGCCCGCGCAGGAATTCGCGGTAGAGGGTCGTGAAGAGCCACGACTTGGCCTTGCCCTCGTCGCGCAGCGCATGGCCTTTGGTGGCCCAGATGAAAAATGTTTGCTGCACGAGGTCACCCGCGTCGGCCTGGTTTTTGGCCAAGCTGAGCGCAAAGCGGTAAAGCGGCGCATAATGCGCATCGACCAATTGTGTGAAAACCTCGTGACTCATGAAGATGCGAGAAGCCGGACCGTAGATTATTCCCGCATTTTTGACCTCGCGTCGAGCTGCGAAGCTTCGGAAAAAGGAACCGCGAATGAACACGAATGGCCGCGAATAAATAAAAAGACGACTTTGATCCGAAAAAATAATCTATTTGCGTTCATTCGTGTTCATTCGCGGTTTCTCACTGTATGAGGCCGGATTAGTGAAAATTAGTGCCCATTAGTGGTTAAGAAAAAATGCTTCGTTTATTGCTTCCACCCAATCTCGCCGCCGCAGCCGCGCGCAATGCCATTGTGGTGAAGGCAGAACTGGACATCTCCGCGCCACCCCCGCCGGAGCTGCTGCCAGCGCTGGCGTTGATCCAACGGTGGTGCGGCGGCGGCCGGCCGCCTTTCTTCCTGCAACTGAGCCGCTCGCAGTTGCGCGAATTGATTGCGCTGCTGCATGGACAGCAGGTTTTCAGCGTGGCCAATCGGGCCGGGATGTTTTTCACCTGGGACGACGGACGCCTCGTTGGCGTCAGCGATCACCTCTCCGAGCCTGCGCCCAAACCGGACGCACCGACCACAACTAAACCATCAGCGGCCAAAAGTGCCCCGTCGGCCAGCGCGACCTCGATGACCGTCGATGGCACCGAACATTTCTTGGCCATCACCCTGCCTTCGCGCGAACATTCGTGTTATGGCGCTGCGCTCGAACTCGTGAAAAGCCACGGATTCTCGCTTGAACCGTCCAACCGCAAGTGGTGGCTGCGCGACCGGCACAAGACGCTCAACTTTCTCGCCGCGCACGGCGCACGGCTGCGCAATGAGTTCCGCGCGAAGTTCACGCCCAACTTCGAAAAAAGCACCGCTCACCTGCAGACCGCCGCGATCTCCAGCGAAGTGACCGAGACCCCGGAAGGTTTCACGCTCACCCTCGGCCTGCAGGCCGGCCAGACCAGCGAGGCGGAATTGCGCGCCGCCCTCGCCGGCAATTATGGCTACGTCGAAAACGGCGGAAAAATCTACCTGCTCGACCCCGCCAGCATGAACCAGCTCGCCGTGGCCCAGCGCGCGCTGGCCGGCGACCCAACTTCCACGGCATCGCCGCGCCAGACCTGGCGCGTGAGCGCCGCGCGCGTGGCCGAGACCCAGGACATCCTCGATCAAATTTCACCCAACTTCCAGCCGCCCGCGGCCTGGCGCGAGCGCAGCGAAGCATTGCGCAACCTCGCCTCACTGCCGCCCGCACCGATTTCCGCGGCGTTGACCGAACAGCTCCGGCCGTACCAACGGCTCGGCGCCGCATGGCTCTGGCACCTGCATCGCCACCAGCTCGGCGGCATCCTCGCCGACGAAATGGGCCTGGGCAAAACCCTGCAGGCGCTCGCCCTGCTCAGTGCGAGCAAATCGGAAAGCCCGGACCGCCCCTGCCTCGTGGTCTGCCCCGCCTCGCTATTGGAAAACTGGCGCCGCGAGGCCGCTCGCTTCACACCCGAACTCCGCGTCAGCGTCCATCACGGCGGGCGACGGTCCGACGACGCGGATTTTTCCGCGCACGACCTCGTCATCACAAGTTACGGCACGCTCGCGCGCGACCGCGCCCTTTTTGAAACGGTGGAATTTGCCTGCATCGTGGCCGACGAGGCCCAGCACGTGAAAAACCGCCGCTCGCAGAATGCCCAGGCCTTGCGCGCGCTGCGCGCCCGCGGCCGCTTCATGCTCACCGGCACGCCGCTGGAAAACTCGCTCGACGACCTGCGCGCGCTTTTCGAATTTCTCCTGCCCGGGTTTCTCGACCGGCTGCCCACCGGGCTGCGCGCCGACGAACGCGCCTGGCACGACGCCCGCCTGCGCGCCCGCACCGCGCCCTACCTGCTGCGCCGCACCAAGAAATCCGTCGCGCCCGAGCTGCCGTCCAAGCTTGAACAGACCATCTGGTGCGAACCGACGGCTGCGCAGGCCAAACTCTACCGCGACCTGCAGCAGCGCACCGAACGCGAAATGATCGACCTGGCCGCCGGCGGCGCCAACGAAGCCAGGCTGCGCTTCGCCCTGCTGACCCAGCTCCTGCGCCTGCGGCAAATCTGCTGCGACCCGCGACTCGTCGCCCCCGATTCCTCGGCCGAACACTCGGCCAAGCTCGAAGCCCTGCGCGAGCTGCTCGCCGAGGCGCTCGACGACGGCCACCGCGTGCTGATCTTTTCGCAGTTCACCTCGCTGCTCGCCCTCCTGCGCGCGGAGTTCGACGCGCAAGAAACCGCCTATTGCTACCTCGACGGAAGCATGAACACCCGCGCGCGCCAGGCCGAGGTGGACCGGTTCCAAAACTCGCCCGACGTGCCGATTTTCCTGCTTTCGCTCAAGGCCGGCGGCACCGGGCTCAACCTCACCGCGGCCGACACCGTGGTGCACTTCGACCCCTGGTGGAATCCCGCGGTGGAAGCCCAGGCGACGGACCGCGCCCACCGCATCGGGCAGACCCGCCAGGTCACGACCTACAAGCTCGTGTGCAGCGGCACGGTGGAGGAGAAAGTGCTCGCGCTGCAGCAGGAAAAACGGGCGCTGCTCGCCGATGTGTTCGAAGCCAGCGATGCCGCCGCAGCCAAACTATCGCTCGATGATTTGAAGTCGCTCGTCGGCGGCCTGAATAATTGAATCAAACTCTCGGATTTTTACACCAAGGTCGCAAAGAGCGCGAAGGGAATCGCCGCACGCTCTTGTTACTTGATACCTGTTACTTCGGCCGGTGCCTGTCCTTGGGCGTTGGATGTTGAATGTTGGGTGTTGAACGTTCTGTGTCGGGCCGAGCCCGGCACAGATTCCCGTTGACGCCATCGGCCCCGCGTTTTTCTCTCACCCCTCACCTAATGGCAAGATAGCTCAGTTGGTAGAGCAGAGGACTGAAAATCCTTGTGTCCCCGGTTCGATTCCGGGTCTTGCCACCATTTTTGGTCGCTGCGGAAAGAACTGACCTCAAGGCAGTTAACACCGAAGAAACGCCGGCCAAGGCGCCCTCCGCTCAAGGCGGAGCATACCTGAGCTATGTTCCTGGGGCGCCGGACGGACGCGGACCAAATCAATTAGGAGAAACCTCAATTGCGGCCATATCTACACGTAGTATGGCTCTCCGATCGCAGCCTGTCCGGCTCCCTTAGGGAGCGCGAACACTCCAGCCAAAACACCGTCGGCCACCAGATCGACAAGGCCGAAGGCGAGGCGCGATTTGTGGAGAGGTGGCTGCTATTGCCGCCTTCAGCCCTGCGCCAACAAACGAAGAGGGATTTCTCGATGGTCCCCGGTCTGGACTACGTGCCTCGCCAGATCCGAGACGCGCTGAATTCCGGGTGCGCACGCCACCATGCATCGAGGTCAGCAATGGTGCAGTAACGGCCCATAAACGGGGCACCAGCCTTCTTCATCGCATAGATGCTCCAGACCGAAATGTTGAACTCTGCTGCTGCCTCCTTGGCGTTCAACCTCCGCGTATGCTCGCCCCCTAGCCACGATGGTTCATCGGACGATCGATCATTGCTTTTCAGGTTCTACAAACATTCCCTTGATAAAGTCCAAACCTCCCAAAGGCGGCCTATTTCATGCTATCCGCTGCGTCGCGCATCGAGTAGACCGAGCTATCGTAGACGCCGACCGCGCGATTTAACTCGTCGAAGAAATTGATGGGAGCGCTGAATTTATTCGCATCCGCGGCCTTGGTGATTGTCGCGACCTGGCCGTCGAAATCTAGGAAGAGTGGATTGCTGAGGCGCTTGTCGTCGCCAAGGATATTTATCCAGCGATCTATACTTTCGTTTGGCTCGGGTTTGGCCTGGGCATCCGACGCCGCCTGCCGCTGGTTCTCCCGTGCAGCCGCGGTCCAAGCATCCAATACCGCCGGATCCGGCGAGGTCCTGGCCGTGCGCAGTTCGGTGATAAACGTTGCCCATCGGGATGAGTCGTCGCCAGACAGGGCCTTCGCTGAGTCGACAGCGATGGCCGTCAGTTGCTTGCCCGCGTCCAGGTCAAATGGAGCCACCAAGCGCGCCCAGTCGGTTGCAAGCCGGGCACGGTAGTAGCCTTGCGGCATGGCGTATAGCGATGCCTTGCCTGCCTCGACCGCGACGTGCAGGTCTAGCGCAACCCCAAGCTGGGCGTGCGCTCGAAGGGCATCTGCCAGAAGCCAAGCCTTCTCCTCACCCGGCGGCAACGAGAGGATTGCCGGCATCACCGAGGCTATGTCGCATCGGTCGATTCCGTAGTTGAGCATGTCTCCGAGCGAATCGGCCATGAGTCCCAAGTCCGTTATGCGGCCCAGATATTCAAGCGCCCAGTCAGGATGCCCGTCTTCCAGCGCGAGGCCGATGGCCTTGTTTGACGCAGCCGAACGCTCGAGCGAATCGGGAATGCGATCTAGGACCGAGAGAGTGGCGGCTTTGTCCTTGCCCGCCGCAGCTTCGGCGATCTCCGAAAGAGCGCGGCTGCGCCATTTCGGATCGGCAATCGCCGAGGCCGAAGCGGAGCCATAATCCCCGTTCGATGCGACGGACTTCGCAAAGAGAAAGGCGGCGTAGTCCTCGGGGTTGAAATCCTTTCCCTTCCCGAGGACGCGACCTAGGGCCTCGCTATAGGCTTTCCTGGCTTCTGTGGTCTTGCCTATCTTCACCAGTGTGTCGGCAAAGACGACGCCGGCCTCCACGCGCAGGTCGAATCGCTTTGTTGCTTCGATTAGCTGGCGGGCGGCCGCGAGATCTCCAGACCGCACGTACGACTCTACCGCCGCATCAGGCCCGATGGGCTCGGCGCCAAATGAAACTGCGTTAACGGCCTTGGTCCACTGGGCGGCCCAGGCAGCTGCGCCGCCCTGCGCTGAATTCAAAATTAGTCCCTGTCGGCCATCATCCGCCGCGACCAAGGCCGCCCAAAACGCCTCGGACCCGGTGCTTAGGTCTCCTTGGCGGAGCCTCAAGCAGTCTAAAAGGAATTTGATCGCCGCACTGCGGCCTTTGTCTCCCGTTGTCCATTTCTGGCTGGTCTCCTCTGCCCAGGGAATCGCCCCACGCTCGGCAATCTGGACCAGAATCTGATTTCGGGCGTCGTCAACTGCGGGTATCCCCGGTTCCAGCGCCATGGCTGCTTCCTTAGCCTCGTCAAGCCGCTTCTCCGCCAACAGCTCCTTGACTAGAAGCAAGGCCACCTCACCGCGCTTATCCTGCTGGAAATAATGACTCTGGATGATCGCGCGCACAGACGATGCATCTGGCAGCGACGCTTGAGCCAGCGCAAGCCAGGCATCATCGTAGGCGCCTGCGTCTACCGCTTCGTCACCCTCTGGCATTTCCTCTGCCGAGCAGAGGGCATGCACAAGGTTGTCATAGCTTTGATCGCCTTTAAGCAGAAAGTAGGCTCGTTCCCTGTCGCCGGCAGCCGCAAGGCACCTGGCTGCGCCGGCAGTCATGTACCTGGCCCGCACCGAACGTCGCAATTCGAGGAACTCGGCTGCGGAAAGATCCATCCCGTCATGTTCCAAACCGCCCAAGTAGAAATCATGTTCCAAACCGCCCAAGTAGTAATCATCCTGCGTACGGCTCCAAAGCTGGTCTAGGAACTCGAGCCTTATCCTGCGCTCGAGCGTATATAGACCTGCGGCCTTCGCCGTTTTGACCGTATCCCATCGCGTGGGCCAGTCGGAGAGTCCGTCGGGTTCGTCATGGTTGCGGTTGGCCTCCTCCGCTGGAGATTGCAGCTGTCCGGCGACCAGCGGGGCAACGTTGCGGAGTTGGGGCAGCTCGGCGGCACGATCGTTGAGGCTCCACACCCATGCCTTTCGATCCGCAGCGTCTTGTGTGGCCGCCAGGAGATTCAGATGCGAGTCCCAGAGCTTTGCCGCATAGATCCGGTCCCCGTATGACGACCTTTGCCGGGCGATCTCAATCGCGATATCGGGATCGCCGCCCGCAAGTGCCTCCGCGTCGTCAAACAGCCCCTGTCGCGCCTCGGCGATGGCAAGATTTCGCATTGCCTGTTTCTTCTGCTCGTCCGAAAGGCCGTCGGAGGAAGCCAGCACCTTTGCCTCGGAGTAGTCGCCCAAGGCTGCTGCAGCGTGGGAGGCCTTTTCAGCTCGACCGGAGGCGATGTCGCTCCGGATCGAATCTGGTTCTATGGAAAGCAGCGCGGCGCTCGCCTGTAGGTCTCCGCGATAGTAAGCGGCCACTACTCCCCTATGGAGCAAATCGAAGGGCCATTCATAGTCGTCACCCGGCGGGTGAGCCTTTGTGAATAAAGAGAATGCCACGACATCATCTGTCGGCAGAACCGCGCACAAGCCCAGGCCGGCGTCATAGGCCCCGACCACCAGCTCCTGCGATATCGGGCCCGGAAGGTCGTTGGACAGCCCATCGACGCTCCTAACGGCAAGTGCGGCCGAGGCGGTATCCATAGCCATTACAGCCCGATGGCAGATTAATTTGAACTCCGTGCAAACGTCTTGGGCTGTCCCGAGTCGTGGTTCCGCACTATCCCCCTCGGCATCCGACAGGGCTTTGGCAAGCAGACCTATGGCGGCGCTTCTGGCGTTGGACGCTTTCGACCACGAACCCGCTGCGAGAAAGACTCGGTCCAGATCCGAATCTATGAAGAATTGCATTCTGGGCGATTGCGCGCCGTCCCTCATCGACACGAGCTTCTGCCCTATCCGGATGACAGTCTGATCGTTCCTGGCCGAGGGGCAGCTCTCGACCAGAAAAGCATAATCATCGGCCTTGAACCTCCAATAGGGCTGCACGTCGACCACCTCCTCTGCCGCCGCCACGTCTCCCTTTTCAATACAGCCCTTAAATATCTTCTGCATGGCCTCTCCGATCATGCCCGTAAGCAAGGCCATTCGGTCGGCGGGCGCCGCGTTCGCAACGGCGGGCAGCTGAGTGAGGGACACCGCGTGGCGCCAATCTTCCCTTTCGAGATAGAAGCGGAACACGGGATATTGCAGCGATTCCTCGATCCCCGACGAGCCACCGAAGGTATACGAAAACGCGAGATTTGTGGCCCGGTCTATCATCGACGCGGTCAATTCAGCCTTCCCCGCCTTTGCGGCGATATCTGCGAGCATCACGAGCGCACTTACGCCATGAAACGGGTCCTGCGCCCATGCGCCGGGATCCACGAGCCCGATCGAGGCATTGGCGTCGTCAAGAAGTCCCAGCTTCGCTTGCTCCTCCGCAATGTCGATGTAGGCATAGGACCTACAATGCCCCTTATCTTCCAAGATCTTCGAAGCCAGGGCCAGAGCCTCCTTGAGGTTGCCGTTCTCTGCAAACCTTCCTGAAACCTCGGCGCATTTTGGGGATGACCCCTCGTTGGCTTGCATCAAGACCAACCGCTCGGCCGCTTCAACGGCGGCCCGAGTGTTTCCAACTCCGATCTCGTATTCGGCAATGTCCGCGTACGCATAGGATTGGTTGTGATCCCGCCCCTCGTGGATCTTCCCTGCGAAAGCCATCGCCCCATTGAGAAACCCGTGCTGAACAAGCTCTCGGGACACCCATACGCAGGGCGCGCCATTTGAACCCTGGTCCTGCATTTCCAAGAGGCGGCCACCGATCTGCACAGCTGACTTGGCATTCCCCACCTTAATCTCGAAAATGGCGGCATTTGCCAGGCGGATAGCGAGCAGCGAAATCCCGCCGCTATCGCCCCAGTTCAGGTTTGACGGCAGGCCCATAGCGAGGTCGCCCAAAGCGTCCGCGAGCACCCTTTCTCTGGAAACCGCTCTGCCCTTCAGCTCCACTATCTGTTGCTTGACGTCGGCGGCATTCGCCGAGGAAGGGGCCGCAGCTAGGTAGGCTTGGAGCCAACAGGCTGCTCGAAGCTCGCGGCCCGGAATCATCGACTCGCATATGCCGAGATTCAGAAACACCGATGGCGAATAAGGGGCGGAGACTCGGGCCTGTTCAAAATGTCCAATGGCTGTCTTCCAATCGCCATTCTGGGCGGATTCGAGTCCGGCTTGAAAGTCGGACTCAAGTGTCGTGGGTGATAGCGCTTCTTCGGCTTGAACCTGCGCGCATGAAAAAAGACAGGCGATCAGGCATAAGAAAACGCGAACGCGGGACTTGTCCATCGGTGCATTCGGGTCAATTGAGCGGGCCCTTTGGCACTTCGATTCCCGAGTGTATTGGCGGACCGACGTTAACAGGCGGCGGTTGCTCAGCGGCGTTTTGCCCAAGGGCGCTGAAGTTGGGTGTCCAGATGGCCTTCTCGAGGGTGGTCCAGTCGCTTTCGGTCATCTTCCCCTCAGCATATTTTCTCACATCGTCCACTACCCATTGGGGTGGAGAATCAGCCTGGCCGAAGAAGAGCAGCTCCAGCTCCGTCTTGCGTCTGTCGGCTGCCACGGGGTCGCGACTGGCCGGCGAGCCCTGCCGAAGGAAGAACTGCAAATCGCGATCCTTATTTTCCGGCGGAGCAAATGGATCAGGTGGTGGCGGCATATGTAGGTCGGAGATTTTTTGTGAACCGTTCTGAGCGGCCTGCTGAGGCGTTCCGGTGCTCGGAGTATTCGCTCCTGCGGGACCTGCCAAGGGCAGCGATCCCGTGGTTGCGGGCTGCTTTTCTCCGGCCGTAGCTAGCCTGAGCCTTGTCATGGACGCCTCGGTGTACGCCAAATTGTCGAGTCGCATCTGCAGGCCCTTCACGTTCTCCTGATAAAGTACTGTGGTTGGGTCGGCAGCGGCGGCGGCCTTGTACCATGGCAACGCTTCAGCCAGGCGATCTTGCCTCTCTATCGCGCAGGCCAGTGCGTTCATCGCCCAGGAATTCTTTGAATCGAAGGCCAGCGTTTTTCGCAACACGGTTTCGGCGATCCCATTCTCGCCGCCATGGAGAAGGAAAAATCCCCATCGGCAGTCGATTTCCAATAGGTTGTCATGCCATTCCGCCCGTGGCTCGCCGTGTTCCCTGGCCCTCATGAAATAGTTTTCCGCATCGCCAAAGTTGGTTCTAAGAAGCGCGGCATGGCCGAGATATTCGTAACCGAACGGCTGCTCCGGATGCAGCCGTAGCATCTCGTTTCCATCTGCCTCCAACTCAGCGATGTCGCCGCGATCCCAGGCGGCACGGGCATCGTTGAATACGTCGAGATAGTGTTGATATGCGGCCTGCGACTCCGCCGACCGCTCTCGGGCAAACTCACGCGCGGCCTGATATCGGGCATTATATTGCTGAACTTGCGCGGAGTTTCCTTGGCTCTGCATCTGGCTGACGATGCCTTGGGCCGCCGCTCCAAGGTCCGAAACATCGGCAAGGAGGGATGGCGCACCGATGGCTAATACCGACAAGAGCAACGCCGTGTTTGCGGCAATCCGCAGGGAAGTCACCCTGTTCAATCTAAAATTCATAGGAATCTAGCTGGAATGGCTGGAGGCTCAATGTTGCGGATTATGGATAGTTAGGAGCGTGTTTGCAAGTTTGCAATGAACCGGCGGCGAGGCAGATTTCCAATACATATTCATCAGGTGCTAGAATGCAGGGGTAGTGATGAACGCCACCACTACATGCCGGGTTCCGCCCAAGGGGTCGAGCCCACTGCTGTCCAACTAACCAGGTTTTTGGGTTTTGTAAGTCTCGTGAACTGTGATGGTATTGGAGTAAAGTGGGTGTGAGCGATTTGAAGTTGGCGGCGAGATAATCGAGCTGTGCAGCCTTGGTGATGAACCAAGGGCTGCCGGTTTTCTCGCAGATAATGACACTGATTCATCCGCAGTAATTTGCGCGCTGCGTTGCTCGCTTCCCACCCCCACGTGCATTGCGTAGCTTCTCTGCCTGGGATCACTTTCTGGCGATGGCGTTTGCCCAGCTCACCTTTCGTGAGAGCTTGCGCGACTTGGAGCTGTGCTTACGGGCACAACCGCACGCGCTCTATCGTCTGGGATTTCGTAGTCGGGTGACGCGGAGCACGGTGGCTTACGCGAACGAGCATCGTGATTGCCGGATGTTCGCTGCGCTGCCTTAAGAACGACTTTTCGTTCCTCGAGCCGTTCTGGGCCGCGTCTACCGTCATTCGGGACGATAGACCGTTCGCGCCTTATGGACTGCTGGCTCCCCTTGATAGATGGAAGCAGGACTCGCGTGATACGTTTCCCTCTGATTGGCGCTTCCCGGCATACTCTGCCGGCTCCCGTCGGTTTTCATGTGGCCTTGCAGACGACCACTCAGTTTTCGTATTTCTATGGCTCCTTACCCATCGTCCCGACGCCCTTTATACCGACGAATGGGATAAATACCAGTAGATCGCCCCGGCCGGCCCCCTGCTGATGAAATCCGTCTTGTTTTTTCTCTCGAATGGATCACCCTTGATGTATGTCAATCACGCCTGCCACGGCTGAAGTTCCGCTCACCACCGATCTTCACGGCACCGTCCGTGTGGGCGGCACGCGCGTGACGCTCGACAGTGTCGTGGGCGCATTTCGTTCTGGCGCAACGGCTGAGGAAATCGCTCAGCAATTTCCCACGCTGGCGCTGGCGGATATCTACCAGGTGATTGCCTACTACCTCCAGCATACGGCGGAAGTGGAAACTTATCTGGCCACCCGCGAGCAGGAGGCGAAAAAGCTCCGCCGTGACATTGAGGCCCAGTTCGATCCACGTGGGCTGCGTTCTCGTCTACTTGCTCGTCGCGCCTAAGCCATGCTGCGGCTTCTCGCGGACGAAAATTTTAACCACGATCTTATTCGTGGCGTATTGCGGCGTCTCCCCTCTTTGGATTTAATCCGTGTTCAGGACGCCGGCCTGCGCGAAGCAGACGATCCGGCAATTCTGGAGTGGGCTGCGCACGAACGCCGCCTCGTGCTGACTCATGACGCCAATACGATGCCTGCCTTTGCTTATGACCGTGTCCGGCGGAAACAAGGGATGCCGGGAATGTTTGTCGTAAGCCAGCAAGCCGGGCTCAACGAAATTATTGAGGACTTGCTCCTCCTGGCAGAATGCAGCGATGATAACGAATGGGACGACCAGGTGATTTATTTGCCTTTCCCGTAACGGCCGGTTGTCTCTGGATTGACACATGCCGCGCAGCCGCAGTTTTAGCAGCCTTGTCCGCGCCGACAAATGCACCGATTGGGGCGACTCAATGATGGGCAAGCTTCCTGCTCGTTCGCGCAAAAAGCGCAAGCGTGGCGCTTCAAAAACCCGCCGTCAGCGTCTCGCGCGCTCTTTGGTGGACGAATCTTTGCGGAACTGATTTTTCTTATCTTGAGATACGGTGCTCTAACCAACGGCGGTAACCGCGCCAAATCTAGACGAAAGAAAGGATCGAATGAAACTTACCATTGAAGTCATCCCAAAGTCGCTCTGGGAGGTAAATCTACGCAATAAGATCGGCCAGCCAACATGGGACAAAATAAGAAAGACGTGTTATGCAAAGGCTCGTCATCTATGCGAGATTTGCGGCGGTGTTGGCATTAAGCATCCAGTCGAGTGCCACGAGATTTGGGAATATGACGATAAGACGCGTGTGCAAAAACTCGTCGGCTTTATTGCGCTTTGCCCCGCCTGCCACGAAGTGAAGCATTATGGACGGGCGTGTGCGATTGGTCGAGCGGAAGAGGCCCAGCGCCATTTCCTGAAGATCAATGGCTGTACGCCGCAACAGATGCGAAGGTATATTGAAGAGGTGAAGGTGCTTTGGGAGAAACGTTCCGAATCTGAATGGACCCAAGACCTTTCGTGGTTTGAAAAAAACGCGTGACCACCCAAGGCCAGCGACGCGCCGCATAGCTATCGTATGAATGGCGCAAAAAAAATCTGCGTTTTGGCGGCTTGAAAAACGCGCGCAACTTTCCCAAGTTTTTGCAGTCAAAAAACATCATGAAAACCGGAAAATCGACCTCTGCCATTCGATTCCGGGTCTTGCCACCATTTTTTCGCGATGCGAAAAAATTTTGCCGCTAAAATCAGGGAAGGCAAAAAACACTGCTACCATGAGGTGTGACGAATGATTATCAGGATAAATGCCGCATCGTTGCCGACGACCGTGAAAACGCCGGCGGCGTCATCGATGAGCTGCGGGCTTTCCCTCATCTGGCTTTGGAAATTCGAAGATTAAAAGCAGGCGACTTTCAAGTCGGAGGCCATTTTCTCGTCGAACGCAAAACCATGGCTGATCTTGCCTGTTCGGTGGTCGATGCAAGATTGTTCCGGCAAGCAGCGGCACTCGCCAACTCTTCGCAGCGAGGCATCCTTGTCATCGAAGGAAATGGCCAAGACGACCAAGGCGTGAGCCGGGAAGCGCTGCAGGGTGCGCTCATCACGGTGAGCGTTTTTTACGGCTTGGCGGTTTTGCGGGCGAAAGACCGGGCCGAGACCGCGCGTTTGCTCGTGTTTCTGGCGCAGCAGGCTCGCAAGGTGGCTCATGGCAGCCTCTCCCGCCACGGCTATCGGCCTAAAGGCAGGCGCGCGCGCCAGCTATTTATTTTGCAAGGGCTTCCGGCAGTTGGACCTGAACGGGCGGCCCGGCTTTTGGATCGGTTTGGATCAGTTCAAGCCGTGGCTTCTGCGTCAGCCCTCGACCTCGCGGAAATAAACGGCATTGGAGACAAGGTGGCGAAGCGCATTCGCTGGGCCTTCGAACCAGACGCCATGCCGGCCGTTCGATGCCCTGACCAGCCGTGAATATAAACCAAATTCCTTCCTGCGTTTCTATACATCGCTGGCGTCCGCGGCGTAAAATTCTTTGCGACCCATGTGCTCAAATGTGGTCGGTGAACAAAGGTTGGCATCGGAGTGGCCCAGGTCTGGGCTAATTCAATGGTTCCGTTATTCATGAGCTTAAAGGGTTTCTTGAGCGGATGGACGGCCACTGTTCAAAAACGCCGCCGGTCGCTGTCTGTTTTCTCGTTCAGACGAACAATTCGTCAGCACTGATGGCGCGTCACTTTGCCAGCACCACGTGCATGGCGGCGGTACTCATCACATACTCTTTGCAGCGGTAGCCGAGCTTCAAAAGGTCAATGCCCTCCAGAAGACGTTCGCCGCTGCCAAGTACCGTGGGCGACGCGGCCAGATGGATTTCATCAATCAATCCTGCTTGCAGGTATTGCCTCACTGTAGCGGCGCCGCCACCGATGCGAATGTCCAGCTCGCCGGCAGCTTCTTTGGCCCGCTGCAAGGCCGCGTGCATGCCGTCGGTGACAAATTGAAACGTGGTGCCGCCGGCCATCTCAAGCGACGGACGCGGATGATGCGAGAGCACGAAGACCTGAGTGTGATATGGTGGATTGTCGCCCCACCAGCCTTTCCATGAGTCATCGGGCCACGGGCCGCGCACGGGGCCGAACATGTTGCGGCCCATGATCCATGCGCCGATGCGTTGGAACGAGCGTTCGGCAAAGTCGTTGTCGATGCCCGTGGTCCCATCCTTGCCTCCGCCGTGCATGGTCTGAAACATACGGGTGGGAAAAAACCATTGCATCAGGTCCATCCCCTTGACGCCAAGGGGATGGTCGATGTCCTGATTGGGGCCGGCGCTGAAGCCGTCGAGGGAGATGCCGAAGCAGTGAACGCGAAGTTTTGACATGGCGGGCGGGTGGTTACTGGGTGGTTTCCTGTTTGGCGGCGCGCCGTTTTTCGCTTTCACAGATCATTTCGGACATGTCGAGCGCGGGACGTATTTCGAACGGCCCGGCCTTCACACCGGGATGTTTCGAAATCAACTGGATGGCGTGGTTCAAATCGCGCGCTTCGAGGATGAGGATGCCGCCGAGCTGTTCCTTCGTTTCAGCGTAGGGGCCGTCGGTGATCGAAACCTTGCCATTTTTCCAGCGCAGGGTCGTGGCCGTTTGCGGCGGTTGCAACCCTTCACCGGCGGCGAAATGTCCCTTCGCCCGCAACTCGTCGTCGTAAGCCCAGCACTCGTCCACCATCGCGTTGCGTTCGCTTTCGGACATGGATTCAAATTTGTTCGGCTCGATGTAGCCAAGGCAGATGTATTTCATAAAAAGATCGAGGTCTTGAGAGCTTCGGCTTCGTTATTTGAAATCCTCCATCTCATAGAGCGGACGAATCTCGATGTCCGAATCTTCGCCGGGCATCGGGTTCGGGCAACGCTTGACCCACTCAATCGCCTCCGCAAGCGACTGGCATTTCCAAAGCCAGAAACCGGCGACGAGTTCCTTCGTTTCGGTGAAAGGCCCGTCGGTCACGGATCTTTTCGCTCCAGAAAAAGTGACCCGCGCTCCCTTCGAGCTGGGCTTCAATCCTTCACCCGCCTGCATGATGCCGGCTTTGGTCAGCTCCTCGTTATATTTGCCCATCGCGGCGAGCAGCTCCGGCGTCGGCAATTTGCCGGCTTCCGAATTTTTCGTTGCTTTGACCATTACGATGAATCTCATTTTTTATTCTCCTGTTGATTGGTTATATTGATTGGCACACAAGCTGGTCGTTTGGCGTCCGGACAATTCGACAACTCACGTCACTTTTTTTCGTCCAGCTCCCGGAGCCGGTTTTCGAGGAAACGTCGTTCGTGTTCCTGCTGCGTCAGCGCGAGGGCGCGTTGATAAGCTGAACGGGCTTCATCCTTCCTGCCCAAACGGCGGCACAAATCCGCCCGGGCTGAATGTGCCAGATGATAATCAGCCAGCTCGCCGCGCGCGAGGATGGCTTCAATCAGCGCCAGGCCCGCTTTCGGCCCGTCGCGCATCGCCACAGCCACGGCGCGGTTCAGCTCCACGACCGGCGACGGCTCGGCCCGCGCGAGAACGCTGTAAAGCGCGACGATTTGCGGCCAGTCCGTCGAGGCAGCCTCGGACGCCTCCGAATGCACGGCGGCAATCGCCGCCTGAAGCGTGTAAGGACCGAACCGCCGCGACGACAATGCCCGCTCCACCAACCGGATGCCTTCCACGATTTGCTCGCGATTCCACAACGAACGGTCTTGGTTTTCCAAAAGAACGAGTCCGCCCGACGGCGAAGTTCTCGCCGCGCGACGCGATTCCTGTAAAAGCATCAACGCGAGCAAGCCCATCACCTCCGGCTCGGGCAGCAATCCGAGCAGCAACCGTCCAAGCCGGATGGCTTCCGCCGAAAGTTCCGCCCGCGTCAGCGACGCGCCCGATGATGCAGAGTAACCCTCGTTGAAAACCAGGTAGACCACCTGCAACGCCGTGTCCAGGCGGTCAGGCAGTTCCTCCGCTGACGGTACCTGGTAGGGGATGCGCGCGTCGCGAATCTTCGCCTTCGCGCGCACGATGCGCTGGGCGAGCGTAGGCGCAGTGGTGAGAAAGGCGCGGGCGATTTCTTCCGTCGTCAGCCCGCAGACTTCGCGCAAGGTCAACGCCACTCGCGCTTCCGGCGCGAGCGCGGGATGACAGCAGGTGAAAATCAGGCGCAACTGGTCATCAGCCAATCCATCATATGTCCCCTGCGCTGAATCGTTCGTTGCGTTTTCAATTTGAGCGGTGATTTTTTCCTGCGATGCATCAAACCGCGCACAGCGACGCAACGCATCAATCGCTTTGAACCGTCCTGTTGAAATCAGCCATGCGCGGGGATTGGCCGGAACACCATCCAGCGGCCAGCGTTCGAGTGCTATAGCGAACGCATCATGCACCGCATCCTCGGCCAAATCAAAATCGCCCAACAGCCGGATCAGCGTGGCCAAGATGCGCCCGGACTCTGCGCGATAAAGGCTGTCTAGAGTTTGGCGAACTTGTTCACCTGCGGTTTTCAATCGTAGTCCAAGCTGAAGGTTGAATGATTGTTTGTCCTATTCGATCTGTCATGCTTAAGTGTCTAAGTGGTGAGATTATGCTATCCGGGGAACTCATCTTCCGCGGCGGCGATTTCCAACGAAATCCCCTTGGCCGGATCGGCCGATAAAGTGCCGGCCAATCGAATGGCAGGCTCCGACGGGAGCCACCAGAGTCCGCGGTAAGAGACAAGCTCACGGGGAAGCATGCGAACTTTCTAGACGGATGCGGGCTGAACGCACCTATAATTTGCCGACAGAGAAATTCCAAGGGGCAGGCCAAAAAACCACACACTTGTCAGGTGTCACAAAATTCATAACAGTGATCCCCATCGAGGCGCTCAGTCCATGACCTTCAAACTTTACACTGATGTTGCGCTGGCGCACGACCTGCCGAAATACCGGCTGTGTCGCGGCGATCTCGTGCGGCTGGTCGAATATCATGTCTCCCCCGGCGGCAAAGAGGGCTATTCAGCCGAGGTTCTGGGAGCGAAGGGCCAGACGCTTGCCGTCATCGCGGTTGAGTCCAAATCGCTGGAAGCCCTGCGGGATGACGAAGTTTTGAGCGTTCGGGCCATTGCGCTCTAGCCCGGGCCGCGTCGGCTTCCGCCGTTATCTAGATAGGCGGTAATCTCGTTAAGCAGAGGTAACCGAAGTTGACACTTTCTTCCCGTGCATGCACCGTGCATGCATGGCGACCAAAACCATCAGCGTTGATATGGAGGCTTACAAGATCCTCCGGCATGAACGGAAGGGTTCGCGCGATTCCTTCTCCCAGGTGATCCGGCGGCTTTACGCGGCGCAGCCTGCGCGCACGTTCTGCGAGTTCATCGAGCACCATGAATCCGAGTTGTTAGGCCGCGGTTTTGGCGGCCCCCGCCGCCGTGCCAAAACGACTGCTGCTTGATACCACGTTCGTCTCCGACCTGGATGCCGAGCTGGCCCAGCGGCAGACCGGCCCGGCCCGACGTCTGGCGCGACAATTCTTGGCCAGCCAGGTTTTAGTAAGCGTCGTCACGGTGGAGGAATTTTATGAAAAACGGGGCCAGGAAGCGGCGCGCGAGCTGGTGGCGCGTTTCGCCGTGCTCGGCTTGCATGTGGCCGATGCCTTGCGCTGCGGCCTGCTGCAAACGCGTGCCACCCGGCGTTTGGGCGAAAATGATGCCTGGCTGGCCGCGCAGGCGCTGCGCGGTGGCTTCGCCCTCGTGACCCGTGACTCTCGTTTCGATGACGTGCCGGGACTGGAAGTCGTCCGTTACCAATAGGCAGGTCGAAAGCAGATTCGTCCAGCCCCGGCCATGCACCCAACTCACTAAAACATATAGGCCACCGTCAGCTTGAAAAGGGCTGAGGCGGCGAGTTGGTTGCCATTGAAGTGCTGGTAAACCGGCCGTTCGACGTCGGCATACACCATCACCGGATGCAGGTTTAACTCGATCCCGGGAACGAGCAGCACGCGCTGGTAGCCGGAGGCCAGGGGCTGCGCTGAGTTGTCACCGCGGTCGCTGGCCCGGGATGATGCCTTGACCTGCCCCACCGGCGTGATCGTCAACCGATCGATCGTCCAGCCGCCGTAGTAAATCCCCGCCGCCGAATCGATTTCCCAGCCCGGACGATATTGATCCCGCGAAAGCACCGGCAGATCCGCCTCCGCCTGCCCAAACCAGGTCCAGTGATCCGCCAGGTTGCCGCGATGGAAGCCGCCGAGGAGAAGGTCCGAGCTCCCGGTCCCGATCTCACTGTCCCGATCGACGTCACCAAAGGAATCATTGTGCGTGTAGTCGCCGGTCGGCAGCTTGAGGCCAAAAGTCACGCCGGTGGAGAGGTCTGGAGAAAACCCGGTATAGATGCCCTCGACTCGAATATCGCCGAGACCGCTCCATTTTAACGACACGATGTCATTGCCGGTGGCGCCGCCGGTCGTCTGGAAGAACCGGCTGACATACGGCACTTCGACCTGGATTCCCCAACTGCGGTTGAACATCTCCTGCAGTCCAGCCGTGACGAAGTCCGTCCGGATGTCGTGGTCCGGATTATTTGCCGAGGGTGCTTGCGAGGTCCCGCTCCAATTGTGGTTTTGATCCTGATAGTCGTTTTCCAGGAAGACGGTTCCACCGGAGCCTTTGGGAAACATCGAGCTTGTGCCCACGTCATAAACGCCGCACCCGCAGGCGCAGGCCAGGCCCGTGTTGGGTGCCAGGCCCATGGCCAGCAGCGAGGCCAGGACAAGGGCGCGCGAAAAAGGTCCAACCGCGCGTTTCAGTTTAATTTTGACCAATGATTTTTGTGCGGCCAGCCGGCCGGGCGCCGGCCACAAGGAACCGCGCGAGTTAAAAAGCGAAGAGGAATGGAAAAGTGACATGATGGGAAAAGTTTAAAATTTCGCACGCACAAGGGCGCGCAGCTGCCGAGAGGTTGCCGGCGTACACGCCGGCGGGTGGAGATCACGGCCCAACCGTTCGCACGCAGCGAACCCGGGCCGGCAAAGACACAACACTCAGGCCGCGAGACCGCGCGGCGGCGGAATCGGCGGCGCACCGCGTTCGGCGCTGCGCATCGTTATCATTCCCACCGGCCACTCTCCTGACGGCATAGACGCGACGACCACGGTGGAAACCGGTGCGAACACCAACAAGATTTTTCCCAACGTTTTGGACGGCGCAGCCGGGGTTTGCTCCTGCTGCTGCTTCGCGGCTTTGACCATTTTGCACACGCTGCACATATTGTCCGGCTTAAACGTCAGGCGCAGCGCCGATTCGACCGACATGATGCGCGAGTAACCCGCGAACATGCGGCCCCACGCAAAAACCTGCATCAAATCCCACTGGCTACCCGTGGCCATGAACCATGCGAGCAGCAAGGCGGTGAGTTGGAGGCGTTGTCGCATCACGCGAACACAAGCATGCCGATCTTACACAAGGCAAGCGAAGGATGCACGCGGGCGGATTTTTCACCCCCGGCACATCGAAACAGGCTTATGTGGCCAGCTTGGTGGTTTGCGGTGATCCGGAGCTTTCTTGATTCGACGCCGCTCATGCTAGTTTCCGGTCGCGACACGGAGTCGCCCTAGACCCCCGGCGCATCCGGCCCGTCGGACTCGAGGCCGGGCGGAACCGGGCAGCTTGCGGTCGCGGTCTTCAGATAACTTTTGCCGGAGATCGGGTCCGTCTTCTCGGGAAACGCCAAGTCCAACGTTTGGGCGACTTCATCCGGCGTCTGCACCAAATAAATTTCCTTCGGGGCGGCTTTGATCCAGTGGGCCATGGTTAGTTTTTTAATAACCTGTCAGATCGCGGGACGTTTCATCCGGGTCCAAAACTTAAGTTCTTTTGGTGTCAGGGCAAACAAGTAGCGGCGCCGGGCTCCCAGCCAAGTTAAAATTTCTTCCAAAGCGGCGCCCAAGTCCGGCCGCACGCAAGCCAGGCAGGCGATTCCATCCCGAAGTTTGCAGGGGAAGCAGCCAAATAACCTGGCGTGGGACTCGATCCGGGCCGGCCAGAGCAGGGTCGCATAGAAATCCAAGTCGGGTTCCAGGCCGGCCATCCGGAAGCAACCGTGCTGCTTCACCAGCCAGTAGGCCCATTTCTCGTCATCGAACTTCTCCCCGTGTTCAATAAGGACATCCATGAGGTTGCCTTCATCCGGCATGGCCAGCGAATTCCAGAGGGATTGCGTCACCACACCCTGGGCCAAAAGCTCGGCCAAAAGCGGTTCGTCGGATGACGGGTGGGAAAAGTGCATGGGCCAGTATAGAGCGAAATTCCTTCCGTCTTAATGCAAATTAGTTTTAATAAAAATTGCTTCAACTTTCACGTTATAGTATCTCCATGATTTCCAGCCGACTTTTCACTGTGCTCGCGGCAAGCTTGGTCTGTGTGAGCACCATCCACGGGCAGCCATCGGACCAAACCGCGGTCGCGCCCTCGCCCGTCGTTATCCAGCCGCATGAGCAAATCACCCAGGATCTAAAGTCGGCCGCGCCGGAATCCGACGCCAAGCTTCAGCCTGCGGGCGATATCCCTGCTCAACTGACGGCCATCGCCAAAGCCGAGCAGCCAGACCAAACCCGAATCCTGACCAAGGCTGAAGAGTTGGCGCGGCTGAAGGCACTGCCGGTGAGTTCGCTGCCGCTCAAACAAGCGAGGCTCTACACGGCGGTCGTGGCACTCGCCGAACAAGCGGGCATGCGTTACATCGCTCCCGCGGAAGGCGATTTCGACCAACGCATCAGCCTTAACATCACGGGCATGAATCCGAAGGACATGCTCGACGTGCTGAGCCAGACCTATGGCTTTACCGAGGAGTACGACCGTCACGGGATCTGGCATTTTTATCGCGCCGACCAAAATGAAATGATCCCCAAGACCTATTCGCTTCGGTTCAACAACCTGAGCAAGGTCGTCATCACAGCACCGTCGATTAACGCGAATCTGACGACATCGACCAACGGCTCTTACGCCAATCCCTCGGCGGCCGCTTCATCCAACGGTTCGCCCTTCAAGGTCGATGCGGACCGTGTTGTTTCTGACATCAAACAAATCCTCGGGATACCGGACACGGCGATCATCGACGATGGACGCGGCGGGAAAGCAGATACGACGTATAAATCAGCCGCGGCCCCGGCGCCGCAGGTCATCTGGAATCCCGACGACAACGAACTGCTGGTGCTCGCGACGCGGCCGCAGCACGCCATGATCAGCCACTACCTCAAAATGGTTGACCGGCCGCAGCGCCTGGTGCGCCTGGCGGTAAAGTTTGTGGAGACCGCGCACGATCCGCGGACGGATTTCGGCATCGATTGGAGTGGAACCTCGATCGGGCCAAATGGCGGCCCAATTTCGTTGTCGGGCGCCGCCGGCCCCGGAACCCCGTTGGCCACCGCGCCCTTCAACCTGGCGCATCCGAGCAGCGTGCAGCTGCCCCAGGCGATCCTCTCGTCGCAAGCCCTCGCACTCACTTTGCATGCGTTCGCAACCGATAGTTCCAGCGCGGTGGTGCAGGATCCCGTCCTGGTGACCAGCAACAATCGCGAAGTCACCTTCAAGGACACCACCCAGCAACCCGTGCAACAATCCTCCACCAACATTGGCCAGGCGACCACGACCTCGACCTCGCAGGTCGTTTACCTCGAGGTCGGGCCGATCGTTTCCATCCTGCCCACGATCCTTCCCGGTTCACGGCCCGGGCACGAACTCATCCAACTCAACATGTCGATCGTCACTTCCCGGATCACGAGCGAGAGCATTATTGCCGGGAACACCTACCCCGTCCTGTCCTCAAAAACCTACGAATACTCCGTCGCCATCGAAAACGGATTTACCCTGGCCATTGCCGGCCTGGACGAACGGACACACACGGCGACGTCCGACAAAGTGCCGATCTTCGGCAGCATTCCCATCATCGGCCATGCGTTTAATTCCACGAGCAATGAAACCGTCACGACCAAACTCGTCGCCTTCATCACGCCAACGATCGAGAATCCGGGGCCCGATTCCTCCCTCGCCGCCGCGCATCCGATTCCGGTCTCGAACCGGCGCATCTTCGCTGGCTCGCCGAATGAAACCCTCGATGATTTGCAAAAAAGCCTAGGAAGCATGCATGCGGACATCCAGGCGCTGCAGGGCGCGGCCGACGCCTCAAACCGCGGACTCGTCATGAACCGGCTCGAGCGCATCGGCGTGGAGATCGGGCTCATGGAAGTCCGCATCGACGAATGGCGAGCGGCCCAGCCCACCGCCTGCGAGGCCGAGCTCAAAACCCTGGCCGACGATCGGAAACTGCTGGACGCCACGAAAAGCACGGTTGAAAAAATTCGGGTGAGCGATTCTTGAGTAAACTCATGCACTGCCTCCCATCACAATCCAGCCTGGGTCTCGTCTCAAAACGAGACTTTTTCGGTTTGATCGGAACGTCTATCTGTGTATAGTTCTGTGCATGAGCTTTAAGACCATTTCCCTCTCGGAAGATGCCTACCGTATCTTGAAAAAGGCCAAGCGCTCCCAACGTGAATCCTTCACCGAGGTGGTACGGCGTGCGACGTGGGACGAACCGGCCGAAACGATGGGTGAAGCCCTCGACCTCCTCGAAGCTGAGTTCGGTGGCGGCAAAACCGCGGTCACAGCTGAAGAGCTTGAAACGTCACGCAAGCTGCATGCCCAAAGAAAAACCCGCTCCTGATGCTTCTGCTGGACACTAATTTCCTGATCGATTTGCACGACGAACTGCGCCGCAAGGACGGGACCGATGGCCCCGCCAAACGATTCATGCGGGCACATCGCACGTCGCCCATGGCAATCACTCCTGTTGCCGCCAAAGAATATGCTGTCGGCATTCGCCATGAGCGCGAAGCCCGGCGTTTTTTGCGGCGCTTTCGGATGATTGCGTTTGGCCGGGATATCGCCCTGTTTGCCTCACGCATCGACCGCGAGCAAAGTGCAAAAGGGCTTCGCCTCGGCGAAAACGACACCTGGCAGGTTGCCGCGGCCCTGCGCTTTGACCTCACGCTCGTCACCAACGACGCCGATTTCGCCAAAGTTCCTCAGCTGAAGCAGCGCAACTATCTTTCTTCGTAAGTCACCCCATCAGCAATTTTGCGGGCACCGCCTGCTCCTCGTTGAGTTTGAGCTGCGCAGGTTCCGCCAGGGCCGAAGCGGCGCCGGCGATGATTGCTTTCGCCCGCCGGTCGGATTGCGCCGCTTCATCGAGAAATAGCTTTTTCGCCAGCGCGATGGGGTCGCCCAGGCCATACCGCAGGGCCAGCACCATCCGAGTCGGCTCGTCCATGCCTTGCACGCCTTCGTCCACCATTTCCTTCAGCTCGCTCATTGCGGCGGTCGTGTACGGCATCTCCACCGTATCGTCGGGGATCACTTCCCCCACCGTGGCTTCGGAATCCTCGCCGAGCGGAGCATGGATGGATTCCTCGGTGGGCAGGATGACGTGTTTGTTACAGCCACGGCGCGAGCTGGATTTTTTATCGGGCGTGGCGTGGAGCTGGTCCTGCAAACCGATGGGAATGTGGTAGAGGTAAAGGTTCTCCTTGATGTGACGGGCGATGGCTTGCTGGATCCACAACATCGCATAGGTTGAGAAGGCGCTCGCCTCCGGGTTGAACCGGTTCACGGCGACCGACAGGCCGTGGTGAACGCCAATCATGAAGAGATCGTCATCGGACACGCGCGCCTGGACCGGGCCGCGCAGCTTGCGCCGGGTGCGTTCGCTGCTCACTTCCCGCATCACGAGCTTGAGATTGCCCTGGATGAGCTGGCTGCGGATTTCGCCGGCCTCATGCAGCGCCTCATCCAGGCAGGCGCGCAACTGCGGGTCGCGAACACTACCCTCCCCGGCGGCAACCTCCCGAGCGAGACCTGCCATCGCCTCGATCACTTCATAAGTGAAACCGCGAAGAAATCCAGCCAGCCAGCTTTCGAAAGCCTCTGGAGTGCATTCGCCGGACCGAAGCGCGCCAATCTGCCGCTCAAACTCCTCCGCGTGGGAAGGCGAAACGCCGGAATATTTTGTCCGCGAATTTTTTCCTTTTTTGGATTTCTCGGCCTTTTCCCGGTAGTACGGCTGCCGGCCCGACTTGAGCTCTGCCATCATGCGCTCGACCGGGTAACGCATAGCCGCCAGCACGCCACTCACCTCGTCCTGCCGCGCAATAAATTTTACCGCGAGCGCATGGTTCTGTTCACGCGAGAGCGTGGCATGCTCCCGTAACATCCGCGAAAAATTTTCCGTGTCTTGAATGCTGGACGCCATTCATTTGCAAATAAGGAGAGAACCCCCGCCTTCGGCAGCACAAAAATGACAGGTATCCACCCCATGACGAAGAAGATGCCGCCGTCCCCATGGAGCCGGCCTCGGTGAGGCTGGAAATCAATACACCGCGCTTGGTGGAATCAATTGCATGGATTGAATGATGCCAAGCAGCTCTTGGAATTCAGGGCCGGACAGATCGTCGGTGAAAATGGTGGCGGCAATCGCAATGTCCTTGGAGAGATAGATGACGCCGGGGCTGATCGTCTTGTAGTGTCCATTGACCGAGGGTTTTCCCACCATAGCTGCATCGGTAAAACTGCAATACATGCCGAATCCCGATTTCAGGGAAAAATCTTTCACCACGGCTTTTTTCTCCACCGAGACGTCAACAAATGACTCGGCTATCTTCAAAAGCACGGTCTTGGCTTTTTCCTTGTCCATCATCTCCTCGCTCCCGGAGTAAATGACGGTGATCCGGCAGGCCGCATTGGCTCCGTTTCTCGATAATATCTTGATGTCGCATCCGGGCGTTCCCGGCGGCGAGCTGCAGTTTGCCACCCATGATGCTGGAATGGAAACGGTCAGGCTTCCATGAGAACCGAGACTAAAACTGTCGGCCTGCGCGACAAGCCGGCAGGCGACAATGAGGGCGATAAAAAAACAGCTCTTCATTCGGGTATTTTGGTCTGAACCGGGGCGGGGGCAAGCCTGCCCCATTCGCTGGCGTGCGCAAGGTGCTTATTCTTCACCGACAGTTGCAAAGCCCGGTTAAACCGCCGTCACAACTGCGCCCGTGCCGCCATCCTTCGCCAAGGCCACGGATGGCACGGTCGCCACTTTTTCAAGGCTTCGCCGTTGTCGCCTCGAGGATGCTTTTGACCGTTCGATGAACTTCTTCGAACAAAAACGGCTTGGACAAGAAGCCGACCGCACCTACCGCGGTCATTTGCTTAAGATCCTGTGCGCCGCGCCGCCCGCTGATAAAAAGAACCGGCACGTGCGCTGTCTCAGCTTCGCGCTTTAGCTCGGCACAGACTTCGAGACCGTTCAGCCCCGGCATATCCACATCGAGCAAAATAAGGTCGCATGGCAGCACTCGTGCCAGGACCAGCCCTTCCTTGCCGCTTGGCGCAGTAAAGACCTGGTGACCGTCTGCCCCCAGCAAATGGCTCAGCAAATCGCGGATGAGCAATTGGTCGTCGATCACCAAAATCCGTTTTGCCGTTGCGGCAATTTCCTTGGATCGGTCCATAAATAGAATTTGTGTCAGCCCCGGGTGCGGCGACGCACCATCCGCAGCTCAGTACGCAGCAGTTCGGAAACCTCAAAGCAGGCCCGGCGCGCCGGCGCCTCGGACTGCATCCGCCGCAGGTTGTCGCAGATCGTCAGCAGCGTGCACAGGACACTCGCCTTGTGCCGTATCAAAGCCCGCGACGGTGCAGAAGGCGCGGACTCATCGGGGGATGCAGGCGGCATCGCAAACGACTCGTATGCTGCACACATTTTGTCAAAAAACAAAATATCCTCCGAGCCGCGTTGACAAAAAAAGCCGGGGAGCGTTAACGAACAGGATGGATTACACCCGGCAATTCCGGCATCTGCGGGAAACCAAGGACTTGAGTCGCGAGCAACTGGCCTCCCTGGCCGGCTGCCATCGCAACACCGTCATCAATATCGAGACGGGGCGCCCGGTGAAATTCGGCACCATCGCTGAACTGCTGGCGAAGATGGGCTATGCCAAGGATTCACCCGAGACCAAGGGCATGGCGCTGCTCTGGCTGGAAGCGGTCAGCGGATTGAAATTCATGCCGGCTGACGCGCAAAAATCAGCCGAGCACCTGCGTTCGCTTTACCGCCGGTCCGTGCGTGCGAACCAGGACGAGCTGCTGGCCTCGATCCAGGACCATCACCTGTCGCGCGACCAGATTGAACTGCTGGCTTTCGCCTCGCGGCATCCCGAGGTGCTGGAAATCCTGCGCGCCGTGCGTGATTTTTCAGAAATCCAAACCCTGGCCTCTGCCGCCGGGAAAGAAACCTCCACGCGTTTGCTCAAGGCCGCGGAAGATTCGTGACCATCGGCCGTTGGCCAATGGCCAATCTCAAATTTCAAATCTGAGATTTCAAATGCCGAAGCGCCAAACCTTGAACCGGGAACCTTGAACGCGGGAGCTTGGCTCCGTCAATTCCGCCGTTGCGAGAGCAGCTGGAGCAGCATAAGCAGCGTGCTGATGAAAGCCGCCACGTAGGTCAGCGCCGCGGCGTCAAGCGTCTGGTTCACGCCCGGCATCTCATCGCGATCCAAAATACCCAGGCTCACGAGCTGGGCTTTGGCGCGGCGGCTGGCGTCAAATTCGACCGGCAGCGTGACCAGGTTAAAGAGGGTCAGCACCGCGTAGCAGATGATGGCCACATCGAGCATCGTGCCAGTGAGACCGCGCACCAAAAAATAGCTCGCGAGAATGACAAAGGGCACGATGCGGGAGACGATCTGCGTCGCGGGCACGAGTGCCATGCGGAACTCGAGCATCTTGTAGCCGACCTTGTGCTGGATGGCATGGCCCGATTCGTGGGCGGCCACGCCCAGCGCGGCGAGGCTCGTGCCGCGATAATTCTCCGACGAGAGCACCAGGCGCTTGTGCAAAGGATCGTAGTGGTCAGTGAGATGTCCGCCCGTTTCCACGATTTCGACATCGTAAATGCCGGCCTGGTTCATCACGGCCTGCGCCGCTTCGCGGCCGGTGATGCCGCCACGCGAGGGAATCTTGGCGTTTTTGCTGTAGGCGCTCGAGACGCGAATCTGCGCATAGAGCGCAAACACGAACACGAGAACAAACAGGAGCATGAACATCCCGGGTGGGAGAAAGGCAAAGGCGAGTGAAGCAGTCATGGTTTAAATAATGAGAGAGCGCTAACCTGGCACAGTTCCACCTGATTTTGCAAATCGAGAACGAAAGAAATGACGAATGACAAAATACAGGCCATCCATGACCAACTTTGAACGGCCGAAGGCCTACGCCAGCTCCGGCACATCCACCCAGCGGCGTTCGGCCCATGACTTGAGGCCGAGTTCGGCCAGCTGGACGCCTTTGGCGCCTTCGAGCAGATTCCACGGGAAGGGATCGCCTTTCACCACGTGCCGCAGGAACAGCTCCCACTGAATCTTGAACGCATTGTCGTAAGGGTCCTGGCCCGGCACGCGCGTCCAGCCGTCCGCATACTTGATCGGGCTGTCGAGGTCGGGATTCCATACGCAGCGCGGCGTGGCGGCAAGATGCTGGGCCACGCAGTCGCGCAAGCCAGCCACGGCGCTGCCGTGCGTGCCGTCCACCTGCAGCGTGAGCAGGTCGTCCCGGCGCACGCGCACGCACCACGAGGAGTTGAAATTGCAAATCGTGCCGTTGTGCAGCGTGAACGTCGCGTAGGCCGAGTCATCGGCCGTGCACGGGTATGGCTTGCCCGCCTCGTCCCAGCGCTGCGGGACGTGCGTCGCGCCAAGGCAGGAGAGCGACTTCACCTCTCCGAAAAGATTCTGGATGACGTACTGCCAGTGGCAAAGCATGTCCGTGATGATGCCGCCATCATCCTCCTTGCGGTAATTCCATGACGGGCGCTGGAGCTTGTCGTGCTCGCCGGTGAACACCCAGTAGCCGAACTCGCCCCGCACGGACAAAATTTTTCCGAAAAATCCGGTGTCGATGAGATGCTTCAACTTCAACAGGCCCGGCAGCCAGAGCTTGTCCTGCACGACGCCGTGCTTCACGCCGGCGGCGGCCGCCTCGCGATAAATCGCCAAAGCCTCGGTCGAGGTCGTGGCGGTGGGTTTCTCACAATAAATGTGTTTCTTCGCCGCGATCGCCTTGCGCACGCCAACGGGGCGCTGGCCGGTGAGCGCCGCGTCGAAGTAAACCTGGTTCGCCGGGTCGGCGAGCGCGGCGTCGAGGTTCGTCGTGAACCGCTTCACGCCCGTGCTGGCGGCGAGCGCGGCCAGCTTGGCCTCGTTGCGGCCGACAAGGATCGGGTCGGGCAAAATGATTTCGCTGTCGGACAGCTTGAGGCCGCCCTGGTCGATGATGGCCTTGATCGAGCGCAGCAAATGCTGGTTCGTGCCCATGCGTCCGGTGACGCCGTTCATGATGATGCCGACTTTGTGTGTGGTCATGGGTAAAAAAGATTTTAGGAAGGCCCAGTTTAGCCGGAAAGCGATGACTTGCGTTAGGACTAAACCGATGTTTTATAGCACAAAACCGTTTATCGGCCCGCCACCATGCTCGCCTGGAGCCCCATCCTCGTCCAGAAAATCGAAATCCACGCCCTCGGCTTTGTGCTGCGCAAACTCCAGCTCAACCGCCACCGCGAGGCCGAGGTCGCTTCGCACCGCCATGCCTACGCGCAACTCATCCTGTATCTTGCCGGCGAAGGCAGGCAGCGCGTGGCCGGCCGGCGCCACGCGGCCCGCAGCGGAGACCTTTTTGTCATCCCGCCGCGCACGCCGCATGGCTTCTCCCTGATCGGTCGCAGCCGGCCGTTGTGCCTTGTGCTCGATTTTGAAACGGAGAAGTCCCGCCACCGCCTTGCCCATCACCACCTGCCGCAAAGCGCGCTCAATGAACTCCACGCGCTGCTCGCGCGCGTGCCCGCCAAGGGCCGCCCGCGCCTCGGCGACTATGCCGCCATCCTCGCCGTCGTCGCGCGATTGCTCGAACCTGCGCGCGCCGAGGCCGCCGCACGCCGCCCCGCCACCACGGTCGAACGCGTGCGCGAGCTGCTGCGCGCACCCTCCACGCTCGCGGCCGTCGCGCACGAGACCGGCTACCACCGCGACCACCTCAGCCGGAAATTGAAACGCGAGACGGGACTCGGCCTGCGCGGCCTGCGCGACCAGCTGCGGTTGGAAACCGCGCAACACGCGCTGCGCACTGCGCCAACCATCGCGGAGGCTTCGACGCAGGCCGGTTTCGACGACCCGAATTATTTTGCACGCTGGTTCCGCCGCCAGACCGGCCACACCCCGAGCGCATGGCTGCGGCGCCAGCCGTAGTGATCGGTTCTCACCCGGCAGTCATTTTTGTTGGGCGTGAGAAAGACCAATCACGAACAGGTCGCCATGCACGCCCTTGCGCACGAATTGAATGGTTACGGCCAGATCATGCGGTGGCGGGGTAAAAGGAGATTCCAGCATCAATCCCTTTCCCGCATGCACATCGCGCTCAACTTCCGCAGAAGTTCTTTCAAAGTGATTGTCTTCCAGATTAATCGTGTAGTCGGTCGAAGTATCAAACAAGAACACGTACCCCACCCCTTCCGTCCTGGGCAAAATCACCTGATTCTTGGCTAGGGTAACGTTTCCAGCCATGATCGAAGGTATATCCAGCCCGATCTTATCGGCATCCGTTTTAACCGGCGTCATCCCTTTGGGGAAAACACTCCGCATCGAACCGGCCGCCGATTGATCCCCGGTGGTGATGTTGCCGTCAACCAGACCCATAACCTCAAACCCCGCCGGGTATTGCTGGCGAAGAGTGACATCGTTCTGCAGCTGGTATTCTGCCACTTCAATCTCCAGCTCATAATTTTTTTCATCAGCAAGAGCTTTATCCCGTTGCCGGTTGGCGTCATCGCGTTGCTGGTTGGCCTCGTCGCGTTCCCGGTCGGCGTCTTCGATGTCCCTTCCGCCCTGGCTGACATGTTCGTCGGCCTGTTGCGTTAATTCGTCTATCGTTTTCTGGTCATTTTCGCCCCGCCAATGTTCCCCTTCGTAAAAGCAAAATGCACTGATCACGACTACCGCAACCCCGACGATTTTCATCGCCTTGCCGGGCTTGAAAGATTGATTCCCCGGGCTTTTTCCCAAAGGCGGTCCCGCCACCGCGTCTCCTGCAGATTTCAATTTTTCGGATGGCGCCTTGTCTTTCGTTGAATCAGCCATGCGGCAGCAGCATCCGGAATTGAAATCAGCTCGTCCAGCCAATTTGAGGCATCTGAGAGAACGATAACGATTAAGAGAATGAGAACGATTCGCTCAGCGGATCACCCCTGCCCTTCGGCGGTCCACTTGAAGAGGGTCGTCGAGTAGGGCGGGAGCGTGAGGTTGAGCGACTGCGCGAAACCGTCGGCCGGCACGTCATCGGTCATCTTGCCGCCGCCGTTGCCCAGGCCGCTGCCGCCGTAGTACTGGCTGTTGGTGTTGACGACTTCCTTCCAGAAGCCGCGGCGCGGCACGCCGACGCGATAGTCGCTGCGGACGACCGGCGTGAAGTGACCCACCGTGGCGAACAGCGTCTGCTCAAACGGATCGCTGCGCAGGTAGCTGAGCACGCTCGCATCGCCGTCGGTGCAGTTGATCCAGCGAAAGCCGTGCGAGTTGAAATCGTTCAGGCTGAGCACGGGCTCGCGTCGGTAAAGCGCGTTGAGGTCGCGCACGAGGAGGCGGATGCCCTCGTGGTCGAGGTACTGGCAGAGGTGCCAGTCGAGGCTGGTGTTGTAATTCCATTCATGCGCCTGGCCGAACTCGCTGCCCATGAAAACGAGTTTCTTGCCCGGGTAGGACCACATGTAGCCGTAGAGCGCGCGGAGGTTGGCGGCCTTTTCCGGGATGTGCCACGCGCCCATCTTGTAAAGCATCGAGGCTTTGCCGTGCGTGACCTCATCATGCGAAAACACGCTGATGAAATTCTCCGCATACTGGTAGAGCATGCCGAAGGTGAGGTCGTTGTGGTGCCACTTGCGGTGGACGGGTTCCTTGGAAAAGTAGCGCAGCGTGTCGTTCATCCAGCCCATGTTCCACTTGTAGTCAAAGCCCAGGCCGCCGTCCTTGGTCGGCTTGGTCACGCCGCCGAACGATGTGCTCTCCTCCGCGATCATGAACACGCCCGGGTGATAGTGGTGCGCGAGGTCGTTGGCCTGCCGCAGGAAGTCAATCGCGTCGAGATTCTCGCGCCCGCCATATTTATTGGGGATCCACTCACCCTCCTTGCGCGAGTAGTCGAGGTAGAGCATCGAGGCTACGGCGTCCACGCGCAGGCCGTCGATGTGGTAGCGGTCGAACCACGACAGCGCGCTCGCGATGAGGAAGCCGCGCACCTCGTTGCGGCCGTAGTTGAAAATGAGCGTGCCCCAGTCCATGTGCGCGCCCTGCCGCGGATCGGCGTGGTCGTAGAGATGCGTGCCGTCGAACTCCGCGAGCGCGAAGGTGTCGCGCGGAAAATGCGCGGGCACCCAGTCGAGGATGATGCCGATGCCGCGCTGGTGCAGGTGGTCGACGAAGAACGCGAAATCCTCCGGCGAACCATAGCGGTGGGTCGGCGCGAAAAACCCGGTCACCTGGTAACCCCACGAGCCGTCGAACGGATGCTCCGAGACCGGCATGAGTTCGATGTGCGTGAAGCCCATCTCCACCACGTAGTCCGCCAGGCGCGGCGCCATCTCGCGATAGGTCAGCGGCCGGTTCGCGTCCTCGACCACCCGGCGCCACGAACCGAAATGCACCTCGTAAACCGACATCGGCCGGTCGAGCTGGCCGGCCTGCGCGCGGCGCTGCTCGAGCCACGCGGCGTCGTGCCATTGGAATTTCGCCGTGTCGCAGACGATCGACGCATTGTTCGGGGGTGCCTCGAAATAGGTGCCGTACGGATCGGTCTTGATGCGCAGGTGGCCCTGCTGGTCGAAAATCTCGAACTTGTAGAGCTCGCCCTCGCCCAGCCCCGGCAAAAACAACTCCCACACGCCGGACGCGCCGATCCGCCGCATCGGATGAAAGCGGCCGTCCCAGTGGTTGAAATTGCCGACGACGGACACGCGCGCGGCGTTGGGCGCCCACACCGCAAAAGCCACGCCCTTCACCTCGTCGATCACGCGCAGGTGCGCGCCGAGCTTGTCGTGGGCGCGGTGCTCGTTGCCCTGGTTGAAAAGATAAATATCCTGTTCGCTCAGCGTCGGCAGGAACGAATACGGGTCATAAAACTGCCGCATCTCGCCGTTGTGAAGCGCAGCGCGCAGCTGGTAGCGGAAACAGGCTTTCTTCCGCGGGATGAATACTTCAAAAAAACCATGCTCATCCAGCTGCTTCATCGGCCAGGTCTCGCCGGTGGCCGCGTCGATCACGTGACAACCGTCCGCCTGGCGCAGAAACGCGCGCACCACCACGCCCTGGCTGCGGCCGTGCGTAAGCGGGTGCATGCCGAGCAGGTCATGCGGGGTGGCATGTTTGGCTTCGATAAACGCAGCGAGCTCGGACTTGGAAATGATCACAGGCTTATAATGAGTTGCGCGAAAGAGGCTGCGTGGTCGAGCAGACAGTTGAAAAAATCTTCGGCCATTTGGTGCTTGGGATTTTGCTAGATTTTTTTGGCGCTTGGCGTTTTGGCGTTTGGAATTTCCCCCATGCATCAGCCCGTATTTTTCAGCCCGCCCGAAATGCCATTGATGGTCAGCTCGATCACGCCCTGCAGCGCGGTCTTTTCGTCCGCCTCGATATTTTTTGCGGTGCGCAGGCGGCGCATCATTTCCACCTGGATGTAATTCAGCGGGTCGATGTAGGGATTGCGCAGCTGGACCGAGCGCAGCAGCACCGGCTCATTGCCGAGCATTTGTTTCTGCCCCGTCACGGCGAGGATGGCCTCCTCCGTGCGCGCAAATTCCTTTTCGAGCAGGCTGAAAATCCGGCGACGGATTTTCTCATCCTCGACGAGCGAGCTGTAAAGCTCGGCGATTTTCATGTCGGCCTTGCGCATGGTGAGCTGGGCGTTGTCGATCGTCGTCTGGAAAAACGGCCAGCCCGCGTGCATGGCGCGCAGCAGCTTCTTGCCCTTGGCGCCGCGCTTCAACACGGCCTCGAGCGCCGAACCGAGCCCGAACCATCCGGGAAAGACAAACCGGCTCTGCATCCACGAGAACACCCAGGGAATGGCCCGCAGGTCATCCACGCTCTGCGTGGCGCGTCGGTAGCTCGGGCGCGAACCGAGCTTGAGCTGGCTGATCTCCTCGATCGGCGTGGCTTGTTTCCAAAAAACCAAAAAGTCCGGGTCGTCGTGCACCAGCGCGCGATAAGCCGCGTAGCCCGCGGCGGACATCGTCTCCATCGCCTCGAGCCATTCGGCGGGCACGTTGTTCTCCGTTTGCGCCGCATGGGTGCCGAGCAGCACGCCGTAGGCCATCTGCTCGAGGATGCGGTGCGCGAGGTCGGGGTCGTGGTAGCGGGTCGAGAGCACCTCACCCTGTTCGGTCACGCGGATCCCGCCGTCGCGCAGGCCGATCGGTTGCGCGAGGATGGCCTTGGCCGCCGGCCCGCCGCCGCGCGCGATGCTGCCGCCCCGGCCGTGGAAAAGCGTCACGCGCACGCCGCACTCGCCACACACGCGCGTGATGGTCTCCTGCGCCTGGTAGAGCGCCCAGTTGGCGGTGAGATAGCCGCAGTCCTTGTTGCTGTCGGAATAACCGAGCATCACGTGCTGGTGGCGGCGGTCGCGCTCGAGCAGCGGCGCGTAACCCGGCTGCGCGAACAGCGACGCCAGGATTTGCGGCGCGCGCTCGAGATCGGCCAGGGTTTCAAAAAGCGGCGCAATCGGCAGCGTCGAGCCCGCCAGCTGTTGCAACAGCGCGACCTCGAGCACATCGGACACGCCGTCGGTCATGCTGATGACATAGATGCCCAGCGCCTGCGGCCCGAATTTCGCCGCGGCGCGCGCCGCCAGCCGCAACGGGTCGATGACATCGCGCGTGGCCGCGCTCAATTTTTCCAGGATGGCCGCGGGCAGCGGCTCCACGCGCGCCAGGGCCAGGCCGAGCACGGAAATTTTATCCGCCTCGCTCAATTTCGCATAGTCTTCCGCGCCGTCGATGGCCGCGAAAATCTCCGCGATCGCCGATTCGTGCCGCGCGGAATGCTGGCGCAAATCGAGCCGCGCCGTGTGCAGGCCGAAAATCTCAAGCTGGCTCTGCGCATCGCTCAACTCGCCGCCGGTGAGCAGGGCGCCGCGGCCCGCGAGCAGGCTGTCGCGGATGACGTCGAGCGTTTCCTCCACGGTCTCGCGCGGCAGGCAAATCTCGTCGGCGGTGTCGAGCACGGTCGCGTCGCGCATTTCTTCCACGGCCAGCGTGAGCCGGTCGCGCAGGCCGCCCAGCAGCTGGCGGTAGGGCTCGTTGGGATACCGGTTGGTCAGCGCCTCGACGTGCGGGCTGAGATGGCGGTTTTCCTTCAGGAGTTTCTTCATCCGCGCCGAGATGGCGTCGCGCCGGATCGAGACGGAGAGCAGGCGGGAAAGCTCCCGCGCCTCCAGGCTGAGCTTATCCAGCGCCAGGCGGCGGTGCAGCACGAGCGTCTCGGCCGTGACCCGCGCCGTGACATTCGGGTTGCCATCGCGATCGCCGCCGATCCATGAGCCAAAGGTCAGCCAGCGCGTCGGCGGGCGCACCCCCGGATAATGCTGCTCCAGGGCGCGCACAAAATCATCCTGCAAACGCGGCAGCGTGCGCCAGAGCGTTTTGTCGAAATACCACAGGCCGGTGCGCACTTCATCGGTGACTTCCGGGCGCGCCAGCCGGCTGCGATCGGTAAGCCACAGCGAGGTGATTTCTCGCTCGATGCAGGCGGGGTCGAAATCGCCCAGTTCATTGCGCACCGGGTCCAGCCGCTGGCGCAGGAGCTGCCCGAGGCGCCCGAGCTTGGTCAGCAGGGTGCGGCGCTTCGATTCGGTCGGGTGCGCGGTGAAGACGAGCTCGATGCCCACCCGATCCACGAGGGCCTGCATCGCCTCCGCGGAAACGCCGCGGCCCTTCAGTTCGAGCACGGCGGCTTCAATGGACTCGCGAATCGGCCGCGCGGCCGCGGGATGGCCGGGCACCAGCCGGGCGGCGCGGCGCACGCGCAGCAGATGGATGCGGAAATTTTCCTCGGCCAGGTTGACCAGCTCGAAATAGAGCGTGAAAGCCATCGCCTGGTTGAAGGCCCGGGCCGGATCGAGCGCGGCCACCGTGGCGGCGAGATCATCGGCGGCTTGTGCGTCGCCCGCCCGGCTGGCTTTGGCGCGCAGGCGCAGGCGCTCCACCGTGTTGTAGGTTTCCTGCCCTTCGAGGCGGGTGATGACGCGGCCAAGCCCGCTGCCCAGCATGCGGATTTCCGCGCTGAGCTGGGTCATTTCGCGGAGCGCGCTGGAAGATCGGCGGGAAGGACGAGGCATCGACAATATTTGCGTAGGGGTCGGAACAATGCCCTGAATACGCCCGGCATAAAAGAGAAAAGTGCATCGAAGCACACACAAGCTTGCTTGCGCGCCCTTCACTCCTTTAGCTCCCGGCCCGCATGCGTCGTTGTTTGTCCGTTTTGCTACTTTTTTCCGCTACCCTGCGCGCCGCACCCATTGTGCCGGAGCTTTCCGGACAATCGTCCACCTACGACCTGAATACGCAGGAAAACGTCATCACGGGCAACGCCCAGCTGGTTTATGGCGACGCCCTGCTGACGGCGGACGAGATCCGCATCAATCGAAATACCTTCATTGCCGTCGCCATCGGCCACGTGACGCTCACGCACGACTCGCAACGGCTGCTGGCTGATCACCTGACCTACCGGCTTTCGGATGGCTTTTTCCAACTCGAGCATGTGCGGCTGGGCGAATATCCCGTCTATATCACCGCCGACTCGGTCGCAGGGACCAAGACCAGGATGACGTTCAAAAACGCCGTCTTCACGCTGCACGAGCCCAATCCCTATACGCCAACGGTGCATGCCGACACCCTGGTCTATGAACCCGGCAAATTACTGGTCTCCGACGGCAACAGCATCGGGATCGGCCCCGTGCGGCCGCTCATCGTGCCCCATTTGACCCAGCAGCCCGGCGAGGAATCGATCCTTTCCTACTTCTCCGCCGACGCCGGCTACCGCAGCAACCTCGGTCCCTATGCCAGCGTCGCCCTGAACCTGCCGGTCATCCCCGACCTGTGGCTCGGCGGTCATGTCGATTATTACACCGAGCGCGGCCTGCTGTTCGGCCCCTCGGGCAAATACGCTTATGATGGCGGCGACCAGGAGCTGAACGGGTTTTTCCATGGGGGATTTATCAACGACCGCGGCGACGACGCAAAAAGGGGCACCGACATCCTCGGCAACCAGGTGCCGCACGATCGCAGCTATTTCGAATGGCAGCACCAGCAAAACATCGATGACAAAATCACGCTGATGGCCGACGTTAACTATTGGAAGGACTCGGAAGTCATCCGCGACTTCTACCCGGATAAATTTGCCGCGGTGCAGACGCCCGACAATTTTGTCGAGGCCGACTATGCCGGCCAGAACTACATCCTCTCAGCCTTCACGCGGTTTGATCCCAACAATTTTGAAAAAGTCCAGGAGCGTTTGCCGGAGATCGATTTCAATTTGCTACCGACCGAGATTGGCGGAGGGGTGGTCGAACGCTTTTCGTCCAGCGCAGCCATCCTGCGCGATAACACCCCACCCCCCGGTCCGATCCTGAACAGCAACCGTTTTGACACGTTCTACGGGCTGGAACGGCCCATCGCGCCAACGAGCTGGTTTACCTTCACACCCGTCACCGGCGGCCGCCTCACTTACTACAGCAATTCCACCGGCGTGAAGGAGAACTATCTGCGCACGCTCGGCGAGGTCGGCTTCGACGCCGAACTGACTTCCAGCGGCACCTGGGATTATAAAAACGATCGCTGGCAGATCGACGGCCTCCGCCATTTGTTCACCCCAAAAATTTCCTATCGCTACATTCCGGAGGCCGAGAAGGGCCAGCCTTACATCCCACCCATCGATAGCCTCACTTTTTCGCCCTACCTGCAGCCGCTCGATCTTGGCGACATGCGCAACATCGATCAGCTGCACCGCACTGATACCATGCGCCTTGAGCTCGACAATGTCCTCCAGACCCGCGACCCAAAGTATGGCTCGCGCAACCTGTTCAGCCTCAATGTCGCAGAGGACTTTCTCTTCAGCCGCGACCCCGGTGACGAATCCCTCTCGCAAACCGAGGCTGAGATCAGCGCCACACCCGTTAACTGGCTGGCTTTCAACGCCCTGGAGATCGTTGTACCCCAACAGCACGAACAACGCGAGCTCGACACCGGGTTTACTATAAAGGACGGCGAACAGCGCTCATTTTCCTTTTCCAACAGCTTCCTGCATGGTCAGATTGAACAATATAACTTTCAATATCAGGAACGCCTCAACGAAGAGTACACGGTTATCGAAACCTTCACCTACGATGCCCGACTCCGGCGCGCCAACCAGCAGGAAGTAGATCTCCGCCAAAACATCCGCAATACCTGGGCCATCCACTACGAAGTCGCTCTCCTCAACGGCGACGCCCGCCAGGGCCACTTCGGCGTCAACCTCTCAATCGAATTGCTTAAGTTTTAATCCCCCCTCCCCGAACGGCGCGCCACCCCGCCCGCCATCCATGCCCCTTCCTTCCAGCTTGATTCGCAACCAGCAGAAGAATTTTCTGCGCCTGCTCGCCCGCCTGCGCCCGCACATCGACGCCGACCGCGCCCTGCCGTCGCGAATTCAATCCCTGCTTTCGCAAAACCGCTCCTATGGCGCGCGCGACCGCCGCCTCTACCGCGAACTGCTCTACACCGCCATCCGCTACTGGCCGTGGATCGAGCCGAAACTCGACAAGAAACCTGAAGTGGCCCTGCGATCCGTCGCCTGGCTCGCGGCGGACACGCCAGCCACGCACGAGTTTCGCGCCGCACTCATCGACGGCATGCCGCCGCTGCCCGCGACCATCGCCGCGCGGGCCGAATGCCTGCGCGTCGAAGGCGCGCCCCTGCCGCTCTGGTTTCGCCTGCACGGCCCCACCCTTTTCTCCCCGCCGCAACTTGAGGCCGTGTTGAGCCGCGCGCCGATCTGGCTGCGCCTGCAAACGCCCGACCCGCAGCCCGTCTTTGACGAATTCGCCGAACATGAATGGAAGTGGCGCCGCACCGCCGTGCTGCCCGGCGCCATCGAGTTGCTCGCCGACACCGACCTCACGAAGACGCGCAGCTACCAGGACGGCCTCATCGAGATCCAGGATCTCGGCTCACAGCTGATCCTGGAATCCATCGGCATCGATCCCGGCAGCCGCTGGCTCGACGCCTGCGCCGGCGCGGGCGGAAAAACCCTCCAACTCGCCGCCCTCACCGGCCCGCGCGGCCACGTGGACGCGCACGACATCCGTGCCGATGCCCTGCGCGAGCTGCGCGCTCGCTCCGCGCGCGCCGGCCTCAAGAACATCGCCGTCCTCAATTCCGTTGACGGACAGACCTACGATGGCGTGCTCATCGATGCGCCCTGCAGCGGCTCCGGCACCTGGCGCCGCGCGCCGCACCTGAAATGGTCCACCCAGCCCGAGCACGTCGAAAAAGCCGCGCAAACCCAGCTCACCCTGCTCAACGAACTCGCGCCCCGCGTGCGTCCCGGCGGACGGCTCGTTTACGCCACCTGTTCGCTCAGCCGCCGGGAAAACGAAGACGTCATCACCACCTTCCTCGCCGCGCACCGCGAGTTCGCGCCCACGCTCTTCACGCGCACCTTCAGCGCGCAACCCAACGGCGCCTGCCTCACCTTCCTGCCCGCGCTGCACGACACCGACGGCTTCTTCGTCGCCTCGCTCCGCCGGATCGGATAATTTTTCCGTTGCCGCGAGGCGCTTCGCCTCAACCATGGCGACGTGATCCCTGACTCCGATTATCGCATCAAGCTCCAGGCTTTTGAGGGCCCGCTCGACTTGCTGCTTTTCCTCATTCGCAAGAGCGAGCTCGACATCTACGACATCCCCATCGAGTCGGTCACGCGCCAGTATCTCGACGCCTTGCGCTCCATGCAGGAGCTCGACCTCGACCTCGCCGGCGAATTTTTCGTCATGGCCGCGACGCTGATGGAAATCAAAAGCCGCCTGCTCCTCCCGCGCGGCCAGGCCGCGATCGATCCCAATGCCGAGGAGGACGAGATGGATCCGCGCTGGGAACTCGTGCACCAACTGCTGGAATACAAGAAATTCAAGGAGGCCGCCGCCCGCCTGGGCGAGATCGCCATCGAGAAACAAAACCTCCTTGCGCGCTACGTCTCCTCCCTTTCGGGCGACCCGCTCGACCGCCCGTTGAAGCACGCCGACCGCATCGAACTGTGGAACGTCTTCAACATCGTCCTGCGCCGCCTCGCCGAGAAACTCGTCGTCGGCGAGATCCACGATGAGCAGGTCACCGTCGCCGACCAGATGGAAATGCTCCTCGCGCGCCTGCAGACCCAGCGGTCCTTCGTGTTTTCGCAACTCTTCGACAAAAAGACCTCCCTGCGCGCGCTCATCGCCACCTTCCTCGCCGTGCTCGAGCTGACCCGCCTCAAAAAACTCCGCCTGCAGCAGGACGAAACCTTTTCGGACATCGTTTGCACCGCCGTGGAAGAAAACCCACTTGCCACACCGGCCGAGCTGAGCACCGTTTCCTCGTGAAGAAGAAGCCCGCCACCAAGCACCCGCGCCGCCAAGCCGCCCTCCTCGGCCTTGGACTCGACAATGACGACGGCCACAAGCGCATCACCACCGGGAAAGACTTTGCCATCGTCGGCGGCTCGGCCGAGACCCACGAGAAAATGACCGAGACCGTCATGAAAACTTTCGAGGAGCTGAAGCGCCGCCGCAAGCCACTCGTCGCCGTCGAGCCGAAAGAACTCGCCGAGATCCTGCACAAGTCCACCCCACGGTGATCCAAGTGACAAGTATCAAGGGCCAAGTAACAAGATTTAACCTTGAACCGGGAGCCTTGAACGCTGAACGCAAGCCCGTGCTTGACGGCTGTGCAATAGTTACAACGTTACATCATCACCATGTCCGAAAAAATCGCCAACCTCACTGACAGCACTTTCAAAGACGCCCTCGCGGCCACCGCTGCGCCCGTCCTCGTCGATTTTTGGGCGCCCTGGTGCGGACCGTGCAAAGCGATCGCTCCGATCCTTGAGGAACTCGCGACCGAGCTCAATGGCAAGGTGACCATCGCGAAGGTCAACGTGGATGAAAACAGCGCCGTTGCCGCCGAATACGGCGTCCGTGCGATCCCGACCATGCTCCTCTTCAAAGGCGGCCAGCTCGTGGACCAGATCGTCGGCCTCATGCCAAAAGCGACATTGAAGGAAAAGCTGCTGGCGAAGATTTGAACACCGCGCGACGCGCGGTGGGTAGTTGGTAATTAGTGGTTGGTGAATCTCACAACGGCGGTGGCTCGTCGTCTGGCTGCGCGTTGATGCGGGCGCATTCCTCATCGCTCACGGAGAAATACCCCACCGGTCGCTGCGGAATCGGCTCTACGAGCTGCATGACATCCTCTCCGTGGCTCAGCAGCACGACTTCACCGCGTTTGGCACGGGCGAACAGACGTCCCATGTTTCTTGTCGCCTCACTGATGTTGAACGTTTTCATGCGTATTATTTGAAATTTATTCGGATTCTTATCAAAGCCAGTTTAGCCAGACGGTGCTCAGTTTGACTAGATTGTAGGTCGGGCTTTACGCCCGACACGTCGGGGATAAACCCCGACCTACGACAGCACCAAACACGCCGACAGCAGCAGCGCGTAGAGCGCGACGTAGCGTCCGGTCACGCCGAGCAGCGCAATCAGTTCAGCCGGGGTCTGCGCCCGCGCGAGGCGCTGCATTTGCCACACCGCCAGCGCCGCGGCGATCAAGCCCGCCGGCACCATCAACGTCGGACGCAGGTCCAATCGCTTCGCGAGCTCGAGCATCACCGCCAGCGCCAGGCCGTGCGCCAGGGCGAACTGCGCGCGGGCAAAACTTTTCCCGAAGCGCACGACCAGCGTGCGCTTGCCGGCCTTCACGTCGGTCCCGGCGTCGCGATAATTGTTCACGAGCAGGATATTGGCGGCCAGCGCGCCGATGGCTGCGCCCGCAATCCAGGCCTCGACACTCACATGGCCGGTTTGCACGAAGAACGTCACCGCCACGGCCACGAGCCCGAAAAAAACAAAGACGAACACGTCGCCCAGCCCGTGATAACCGAGCGGAAACGGACCGCCGGTGTAGGCCAGGCCACTGGCGATGCTGACCACACCGACCACAAGCAAGGGCCAGCCGCCGTAGCGCAGCAGCGTGAGGCCGACCGCGAACGCGAGCGCGAACACGAGCCACATCGCGGCGCGCATCACTGGCGGCGCAACGAGGCCGGACGCCACCGCCCGGCGCGGGCCGACGCGCTCAGCCGTGTCGGCCCCTTTGATAAAATCATAATAGTCGTTGGCGAAATTGGCGCCGATCTGCACGAGCAGCGCAAAGCCAAGGCAGGCCAGCGCCGCCGGCGCCATGAACGCGCCCTCGCGCCAGGCCAGCGCCGAGCCGACGATCACGGGCGCAAGGGCCGCCGGCAACGTGCGCGGACGCGCGGCGGAAAGCCAGATGCGGAGCTGCGATAACATACGCAGCTCAAGTAACAGGTAACAGGTAACAGGTGACAAGAGTAACAAGTAACAGGTGACAAGTGGCAAGTAACAAGACCTGAACGCCTGTCAGCAAACGCCGAACTCCGAACGTCGAACGCTGAACGCCGAAGGCTGGGACCAACTACCAATTACCAACTGCTAACTACCAGTAACCAACCTTGAACGATGAACGCACTCCGCGTGCGTTCACAGAATCATCCCGGCGGCCACGGTTGCGTTGGTGAATTCGTCGATCAAAATCAGGCTGCCGGTGTTGCGGTTCCGTTTGTAGGGATCGAAAAAGAGCGGCTTGGCCGTGCGAATATGGATGCGGCCGATGTCGTTCATGCCGATCTCGAGGTCGCCCTCGGCGCGGTGCAGCGTGTTGATATTGACCTTGTAGCGGACGTCCTTGATCACGCACTTCACCTCGCGCGTCGTCTGGCGCAGGATGTACTTGCCGCCGGGCTGGAGCTTTTGCCCGGAGAACCAGCACACCATCGCCTCAAATTCCCGCTCGGCCTGCGGCTGGTTGTTCGGCTTCACGATCATGTCGCCGCGGCTGATGTCGATTTCGTTGTCCAGCGTCATCACGACCGACATGGGAGAAAAAACCTCGGTCGCCGGCTCGCCGTGCACGTGGAGGCTCTTGACGCGCGTGGTGAGCCCGCTCGGCAGCGCCACCACCTCGTCGCCGACTTTGAAGACGCCACCGGCCACGCGGCCGGCAAATCCGCGGAAGTCGTGAAAGGCGTCGCTGTTCGGCCGGATGACGGTCTGCACCGGCAGGCGCGCATCGATGTGGTTCGCGTCGCTACCGATGTAAATCGACTCGAGCGTGTAGAGCAGCGATCCGCCCTGGTACCACGGCATGTGCGTGGATTTATCGACGACGTTGTCCCCGTGCAGCGCGCTGATGGGAATAAATTTGATGTCGGGCACCTCGAGGCGCGAGGCGAACTCGGAATATTTCTGCACGATATCGTCGAACACGGCCTGCGACCAGTCGACGAGGTCCATTTTGTTCACGCACAGCACGAGATGCGGGATGCGCAGGAGCGAGGCGATGAACGAGTGACGGCAGGTTTGCTCGACGATGCCCTTGCGCGCGTCCACCAGCACGATGGCGAGGTTGGCCGTCGAGGCGCCCGTGACCATGTTGCGCGTGTACTGGGTGTGGCCGGGCGTGTCGGCGATGATGAATTTGCGGCGCGGCGTGGCAAAATAGCGGTAGGCCACGTCGATGGTGATGCCCTGCTCGCGCTCGGCGCGCAGGCCATCGGTCAGCAGCGAGAGATTGAGGTTTTCCTCGCCGCGCTGCTCGGTCGCGCGCTCAAGCGCGGCCAGCTGGTCGTCGAAGATGGCCTTCGAGTCGTACAGCAGGCGCCCGATGAGCGTGCTCTTGCCGTCGTCAACGCTGCCCGCCGTGGTGAAGCGGAGCAGGTCCATGTCGAGATAATGGGTCGTGTCAGTGGTGGCAGCGGTCATTCGAAATTGGAAATTAGTAGTTGGTAATTGGTAGTTGGTAATTGGTAGTTGGTCGTCGAAAAGTATCAGGTATCAGGTGCGGGAAGTGCCAAATATCAGGTTTTCAAGTGTCAGGATTAGAAATTAGGAGTCAGGAGAGGTCCGTTATCTTGGAACTTGGTACCTGATACTTGCTACTTCTCAGAAGTACCCCGCCTTTTTGCGGTCTTCCATCGCGGTGTCGGAGCGTTTGTCGTCGGCGCGCGCGCCGCGTTCGGTCACGCGGGCGGAAGCCACCTCCTGGATGATTTCGCCGAGCGTGGCCGCGCCCGACTCGACCGCGCCGGTGCAGGTGGCGTCACCGACCGTGCGGAAGCGCACCTGTTTCTTCTCGTAGCGTTCGCCGTCGAGCAGCGTGATGAACGGCGATTTCCCCAGCAGCACGCCGCCGCGGTTCACGATTTCGCGCTCGTGGGTGAAGTAAATCGACGGAATGGAAAGATTTTCCTTCGCGATGTATTGCCACACATCCATCTCCGTCCAGTTCGAGAGCGGAAATACGCGGAAGTGCTCGCCGTGGTGCTTGCGGCCGTTGAAAAGATTCCACAGCTCGGGCCGCTGGTTCTTCGGATCCCACTGGCCAAACTCGTCGCGATGAGAAAAGAAACGCTCCTTCGCGCGGGCCTTTTCCTCGTCGCGGCGCGCGCCGCCGAGGCACGCGTCGAATTTCTGCTCCTCGATGGTGTCGAGCAGCGTGACGGTCTGGAGGGTGTTGCGTGAAGGGTTCGGGCCCTTCTCCTCGACCGCGCGGCCGAGCTTGATCGAGTCCTCCACGTAGCGCACGATCAGCCGCGCGCCGGTCTCGCGCACGAGTTCGTCGCGAAACGCGATCGTCTCGTCGAAATTGTGTCCGGTGTCGATGTGCACGAGCGGAAAGGGAAATTTCGCCGGCCAGAACGCCTTTTGCGCGAGGCGTACCATCACGATGGAATCCTTGCCGCCCGAAAACAGCAGCGCGGGCCGTTCAAATTGGGCCGCCACTTCGCGCATGATGAACACGGCCTCGTGTTCGAGCTGGGCCAGATGGGTGAGATTGTAGGAACTCATGAAAAATGGATTCTCGACGCGACCAATGCGTGCAGCTTTTCGAGCGACGGCCCGGGCGCCAGGGCTTCGGTGTCGAGCACGAGCGCGGCCTCGCCCGGCGCGGGTGGCTCGAAAGCGGAGTCGCGACCCGTGAATTGTTGAACCTGCCCAGCGCCGGCCTTGGCGTAAATCCCCTTCGGATCGCGCCGCGCGCATGCCTCGAACGAGGCGGACACATAAACTTCCAAAAAATCGTCCGCGCCGATGATGCCGCGCGCCAGTTCGCGCAGCGCCCGCTGCGGCGTGATGAAGGCCGCGATTACCACCACGCCCGCCTGCACAAAAAGCTTCGACACCTCGGCCACCCGGCGGATGTTTTCGGCGCGATCGGCGTCGCTGAAGCCAAGGTCGCGGTTGAGCCCGGTGCGCACGTTGTCGCCATCGAGCAAGTGCGTCGTGAATTTTTCGGCGTGCAGCTTGCGTTCTAAAGCGTTTGCCAGTGTGCTTTTGCCCGATCCGCTCAGGCCATAAAGCCAGATCACCCGCGCCCGCTGGCGCAGCCGCGCCTCCTTCTCGGCCCGCGAGAGCAGGCGGTCAAAGGTGGGATGGAGGTTGTCCGGCGCAGGCATGGTTAGTTGAGTGAGTTTATGAACATTCAGAACAAAGAGGGCTCAGGCAAGCGGAAATCAACCGTTTTTCACCTGATTTCAAAGCCGACGAACAGCGCGTTGCGCCGGCGTTCGCTGCGTTCGATTTTGCGGATGTAGCCATGCATGCGCTCCCCGACTGCGGTGATAAATGCCGCCACTTCGCCGGTCTCGCCCTCGGCTTCGAGATGCACGCGACCATCGGGCAGGTTGACGACAAAGCCTGACACCTCGAACTCTTTCGCCACCTGCAGCACCGAATAACGGAAACCGACACCTTGCACGTGCCCGGAGAAAAACACTGTCTCGTGATGAACTTCCGCCATGAGAAAACGGATATGATAACGCGGGCCGACAAACCGGTTCAATCCGCAAAATTTTCGCAATGGAGCGGCCGCTTATCTCGGATTTTTCGTTGCGTTCACCAAGTTCTGATTTATTTTATGCCCAAGCATGAAGGATTTCGATTCTGACAGCTCCGCGGAAAGCGATTGGGACGAGCGTGGCGAACTGGCTTGGAATGAGTTCGATTGGGAGAACTATCTCCGCGAACAGGATGATGTCGTTCGCCGCTATCTCGCCCACTACGAAGGGTTGAAAAACAACCCCGAGCGCATTGATGAAATCGCGCACCTCATGGGCTGGGACCAGGAAACGTGGAATACCGACGACAGCGGCGAAGCGCCGGACGTTGCGCCCGCCGACCTCGGCGAGTTCGATCTCGAACCTTACACGCTGTACAAGAACCCCGTTTTCATCGCCACCAAAGCCATCTATCTCAGCCTTACGCTGGCGTGGCAGCGGGTGGCTTCCGATCCGGCCAAGGTGGCCCAGCCGCTGGCGCTCGCCTTCCAAACCCCGCTGCATCGGGGCGAGCAACACGCCGGCCTCGCAATCCAGGCGCTCGACCTCGGCGACTACGCCATGGCCATCAGCCTCTTCAAGCGCGCGCTGCGCGACCTTAACACCTCACTTTCGCTCCTCGATGAACGGGCCGCCGCGCGCCACCATGCGATGGCGGCCTTCCGCGAAGACGCCCTGCCCCGCCTTTTCGACCTGCGTGAAATCTGGCTCCGCGTGATGAGCGAGTGTCGAAGCGAGCTCGAACGGCCGGTCGACGAAGACGACGAAGGGTGAGTTCGGAGCAGAGGCCCATTGCGTCTAAATTGTAGCCGGGGTCGGCGACCCCGGTGCCGGCCTCCCCAAGGCCGGCTACATCCGAATTTTCCAAGCACGAGCTACGTCGCAAATTTGGAGCCAAGATCCGCGCGCAGTTGCTGGCGCGCACGGCGAAGCTGGGTTTCGATTCCTCTCTCGGAGCACCCGAGCACGGCGCCGATTTCCCGATGGGAGAGATGTTCGTAGTGGCAGAGCAGGAGTGTCGTCTTGAGGTCGTGGGCAAGCCCGGCGACCGCCTTTTCCAAGGCCTCGATCATCTCCACCCGTTGGAGTTTCGCGCGGGGATCGGGCTCGTCCGAACACAGCTGCGCGGATAGGGGCAAGGTATCATTCCCAGTGGAGTCGATCGCCACGGTCGGATGCCGGTGGTTCCATCGGCTGCGGTTGCGGCAAAGATTGGCCAGGGCGGTAAAAAGCCAGCCCGGGAGGTTGGACTCCGCGTCAAGGCGTTCGCGATTTTGGTAGAGCCGCACGAATGTTTCCGCGACCTGGTCGCGGGCATCGGCTGAATTGCCCAGGTACCGGAAGGCGAAGCCGATGAGCGGCCGTTCCCATCGCGCAATGATGCGATTGAGCGCGATTTCATCGCCCCGTCGCAACGCGGCGAGGTCGGCGCGGTCTGTGGCGGGGTCAGCAGGCACGGGCAGGGACTGAACGGGCGAATCAATCTGCAATGGGTTGCGGAGGGATGGAAACGGCCGCCTGAACGTAGTCCAAGTAGCGCCGCCGCTGCTCAGGCGTCATAATGGTCGCAGTGGCGGAGACCAGCCGCTGCATGGAATGAAAAGATTGCAGATCGATATCCTGGCGGACCTTGATCAGCCCGGCGAAGACGAGGAAATCGACCTGGCCCTCGGTGCGCCGCTCGTCCTCCAGTGCCGCGGTTTCTTGCCGCACCTGGAGGCGCTCCTTTTCCAAGGCAACCAATTCTAAATTCAAGGCCTCGTGCAATTCCCTGATCCGCGCATACTGGACAGGGGAAAGCCGTAGCTCATCTCGCATCCAAGCGAGTTCCCGTTCCATGGAATCGGCTCCACTCGGAGCCCCCAGCGCAGGGTCGATGAGCCGCAAATACTGGCGGGCGAGTTCCGTGTTCACCTGGTGTTGCCGCCGCGCCTCATGCCATTCGACGAAAGCCAGCACGGCCAGCGCGCAGGCGGCGCCAACAAGAAACGAATACGCGGGACGTCGAAACGAAGTGCCCAACCGGGCAAGGATACCGGGACGGACCGCAGCGATCCGCTGCCAGACATCCCGCTGCAACCCGGAAGTGTCGGGATACTCCGGATTCCAACGGTCAAGCAGCTCGTCGAGGGGATCTTTTGAAGGCATGAGCGAAAGGGAGGGTTACGCAAACATGGGGATCAGGATGAGCTGTCGAGAGTGAAAGCAATCGGGAAGGTCATGCGCGAGTTAACGGCATGGCCGCCTTTCCGTCCGGGTTCGAATATCCACCTGGAAACGGCATTGACGGCAGCTTGGTCCAATTCGCTGGAACCGGAGCTGGTGACGACTTGCACATTCTCAACCCGGCCTTCAGCGTCGCAAATAAAGCCGACCGTGGTCGTGCCGGTGATGCCATTGACCTTCATTTCAGCGGGATAATCAGGCCACGGCCTGAAGCGTATCACCGGCTGCTGGTCGAGGTCGGCCAGATCGAAAACTTTCACACCGTTGAGATTGGTGAGTTGAACGTTAGTGTTCACGACCGGCCTGATCGGGCTAACGTTGCCGAGATTCGCAGGATTGATCGTGAAGGTTTGAACGGCATGGACAAGCACAGGTTTCCCTTTCGAGGTGGGAGGATCGAATTGCCATTGGCTGACAGCATCCACGGCCGCGTTGGCGAACGCAGCATCGGACGTCTCCCTGGCCACGGGAATTCGCACCCGTCCCTCTTCGTCGATATAGAAATCGACCGTGACATCGCCCGCGTCGGGCTGGAGCGCGGCCGTGGGAGCCACGACGTGGAGGGGTGTGGGAATCCGGTCCAAATCGCGAAGCGAACATGCATGGTATTGGAGTATTTCGTCGGGATGATCAGCCATCTTCATGTGCGACGGAGCATCCCCGCTATCAAACGTCACCATCATGCCATCAGAGCGAAAATAGAGATTGAGCTCGCGGACCCATCCCACGGGTTCGGTTCCGACCCAGGCCGGCGCAAAGGTCCATTGGCTTACCACTTTTGTCGCTTCATCTGCGAACTCCCGCTGGGTGTACTCGGTGACAAGCATGTCCTCAAGTTTTCCGGTCTTATCGACCTTGATGACGAACTTCACCCTGCCCGAATTGATTCCGGCACTTGTCATTTGGGGCGGGAATATGGGTGCGACGGTCTGGACGATCTGCGGCAGAGCCGGCGGCGCAGGCGGTGCCGCGTCAGGCTCGCCGTACAGGAACGTTAAGCCGCAGAATATAAGGGACGACGCAAAGGGAAGGGATGTTTTCATGGGGATTTGGGTTTCCACAGTATATAACACCGCCGCAGGCAATTTCCCGTCAAAAAATACGAAGAATTTTTTGGGTCGCCTGTTTTTCCCTGCTACATTGGGGCATGAACACCGACTTCAAACCCTTGGAAAATGAACCCACTGTGATCGAAAAGGCAGAAAACGCCCTGCGGCAGGGAAAGTTGGAAGAATGCCGGCGCCTGGCTGCGCCCATCTTTCATCACTATTGCGTGCACAACCGTCCATTGTCTCCCGCCATGGAAAGATTGTTCGGCGTGTATGTCGCCATCTCCCAGGGATACGTCGAGGCCCGGGAGATCCTGTGCGATGCGCAGCCTTCAACCTGACCGTCACGAATCCATCCCGTCCGCCCGCCCACATTGCCGGCCACACCGATCCCTCCCACCCAACCGTTAACGTGAAAACGGATTTCCTGACCACGGTCGCCTACCTGGTGTTCTCGGATTTGGTGGTGCCCACCACCACGCTGGCACTGGTGTATGGATGCAAGGCCCTCCTGTCGGCCGGCTGCCGCGCCCGCGGTCAGGCCGCCCGCATTGCCAGCAGCGTGACAAAAAAAATGTCCCATGAACTGAAACACAAACTCGGGCTCGACGAACCCTCAGTCGAAGCGCGGCGGCGCGAAAACACCGCGATGGTGGACGATTGGATCAACCGGGGCAAAAATGACGCGGGCATCGCGAGCGGCATCCGTTCGCTGCAACAGTTGGACGAACCACTCAACTGCCAGCCCGTGCTCAAGCAGCATTTCAACGCACAGTCCATCGCCGGCGAATGCACGCGGGACAAGATGCCGGTCTTTCAAAATGCGCTCGATTTTCCCGCCACGGTCATTGCCCTGCTGCAAAGCCCGGACGTGCGGACGACGGATCGCGAGAAAATGCTGGCCGCGCTGGCGCTGCACCTGCCCGCCCCCGGCAGTGTCATCGCCACCGAGCTGGCCTCGCTCATTGACTCACTGCGGGCAATGAATGTCGCCATTGCTCCGGGCGTGCGGCTGCTCGCGGACAACGACCCGGACAAAATCGCTGGATTCAACCAACGGCCCGGCCTGCACACACTCCTGTACTCGGACGAGCCTTTGCACGTGCTCTACAAGGTTGAAAGAGGCCTGAGGCCCGGATCAGGGCACTTCAATGAGTGGCCGGGCGGCGAAGATCGGGTCATGGAAGAACAGCCAGTGCTGCCGGAAAATCCTGAGGCTGCAGTGGAGGATATATCAGCCACTTCTTCCGCATCAAGCCACTCAATGGAACTGGAGAGGTGAGACCCGAATACAAGGCAGCCCCTAGTTCTTCAGATGGTCATTATCGTTCTAATATGTTTTTTGGATAATCCGCCGGCAGCAGTGATTTTCTCAATTTGATCACGGCACGCCCTGATCTTTTCAAGAGTGCGGATTGCCTTTTATATCAAACTCCTGTGAGGCAAGCAACTTGCCGCCGGCCACGCATTCGACCCTGAAATGACCTACGCCGAGATCGGCTGCCGACTGCAGCCAATATCGCGGGTCTGGAGCCCCCCTTAAAATGGCTCGATCATTTTCATGATGGGCCACCAACTTTCCATTTTCATCATACCAATTCCATTCCATCTCTGTCTGGTATTCTCGATTGACATCATCCCAAGTAATATCGACTTGGAAACAAATGATATCTTGGAGTCTGAATGTATTCTGTTCGACAAGGTTTCCCATCTCCCAATTTCCCTTGGTGGTAAGAACGCTCCCCGCGGAGCGGAACGGAGACGCGCATCCGGAAAGACCAACCAGAGTTAATAATGAGACGGCCAATCCGAGTAAGATCTGCTTGGTTTTCATTTGTAATTGTTCAAAGGAGTTTAAGAAATGCAGGCAAGAGAATATGACTGATGGGTTTGCAGAATTGAACGATGTTTTTAAGTGAAGCGGTCACACTTAAAGCAGCCGACCATTTCAAAACCGAACGCACAAATTGATTTCATGAATCCGCCAGCACGACCACGTCTTCCGGGTCAACACTCGCGGTCAACTCGCCGGAGGCCGATGCGCCGGCAAATCGCGGATTCATCTCGACGATTTTGAGCAGCGTGCTGCCGACGATGAAATCGTACTGCGCGACTTCGCCGAGGTAGACCGCCTCGCCGATTCTTCCGCGTACGCTGTTTTGCGCACCCGCTGGTTCGCGGCCAAGTTTCCAGCACTCGGGCCGGATCGACACGGTCACAGTCGCGCCCGCCGATGGCTTCACCGTGGCATCGCCCAGCACGCCCTCGAAGCGGCCGATGGCGGTCTCGACTGTGGCGCGGGCCCCGTTGGTCGCGATAATTTTCCCGGAAATAAAATCCGTCTCGCCGATGAAGTCTGCCACGGCTTTGGTCGTGGGCCGGCGATAAATCTCCCGCGGCGTGCCGATCTGCAGCACACGTCCGCCTTCGAGGATGGCCATCCGGTCCGCGATCGACAGCGCCTCCTTCTGGTCATGCGTCACATAAACCGTCGTGAGCTTGAATTCCTTGCAGACGCGGCGGATTTCCGTGCGCAGGTCGAGCCGCAGTTTGGCGTCGAGATTGGACAACGGTTCGTCGAGCAACAGGCAACGCGGCCGGATGACCAGCGCGCGCGCCAGGGCCACGCGTTGCTGCTGGCCGCCGGAGAGCCCGTTGGGCTTGCGCCCGGCAAACGCGCCCATCTGCACCGACTCAAGCGCCTCGGCTACGCGATGATCGATCTCGCCGCGCGGCACCCGGCGTTCTTCCAGGCCAAACGCGACGTTCTCCGCCACCGTCAAATGCGGCCAAAGGGCGTAACTCTGAAAAACCATCCCCGTGTTCCGCTTGTGCGGTGCGAGGCGCGTCACCTCCTCCTCGTCGAACAGAATCCGGCCCTCTTCGGGCACGTGGAAACCGGCCAGGCTGCGCAACAACGTCGTTTTGCCGCAACCGCTCGGCCCCAGCACGAAAAACAGTTCGCCCGGCTCGATGGCCAGGTCGATCCCGTGCAACGCTGTAATCGCCCCAAACCGCTTGGTTAACTGCCTGATTTTGATGGAAATCATTCGCGCGCGGCGGGCTTCTTTCAGAACGCGCAGGCAACCCTCCGCTCCGGGCAAAGTCAAAAAAAATTAACGTGTTTGTTTACGGTGATCCCTTGCACCCCGGCAGGCTCCATGCTTACTCCCAGATCAACGATCATGCCCAAAGCCGGTTCCTTCCCCGCCCACGCCGACCTCGGAGCCGTCCTGGTCTCCGAAGTCGCCATCAAACGACGCCTGAAAAAACTCGGCGAAGAGATCATGGCCACCTATGGCAATGAGGAGATCACCGCCATTTCCATCATCAATGGCGCCATCATTTTCACCGCCGGACTCCTGCGCGAAATCCGGAATCCTGTCCGCCTCGACTGCATCCGCATCACCAGCTACCGCAACGAAACGAAGTCCATCGGCAAGCCGCAGATCCTGCACAGCCTCACGCTCGACATCAGCGACCGCCACGTGTTGCTCATCGATGACATCCTCGACACCGGCAAGACCCTCGCGATGGTCGTCCAGGTCATCAAAAAGCTCGGCCCCACCAGCGTGCGCACCTGCGTGCTGCTCGAAAAAAGCGGCCGCCGCGAAGTCGATTTCGAGCCCGATTTCGTGGGCTTCAAGATCCCCGACAAGTTTGTCGTCGGCTACGGGCTCGATTTCGCCGAGCGCTACCGCAACCTGCCCTGCATCGGCGTGCTCAAGGCCCACCTGCAAAACCCGCCCGAATGGGCGTGATCGGTTTTCTACCAAATCGTTCTCGTTCTCATCCTCATTCTCGTTCTCTCTGTTGGTTCGATAATGAGAATGATTAAGAGAACGAGTATGATGCCTGCCTCCTCCATGACGCCATGCTGACCAAGGCCGAGATCACCAAGCTCCGCGCGCTCGACGAAAAGCAGTACCGTGAGGCCGCCGGCCTCTTTGTCGTGGAGGGAGCGAAAATCATCGGTGAACTTCTCGCCTTAAAGTATCCGTTGCTGGAGATCTACGCGACCGAGGCCTGGAAAAATCCTGCCAGCGATAGTCGCGTGCGCGCCGTGAGCGTGGAAGAAATGGCACGGATCAGCCATTTCCCAAAACCTTCCGCCGTGCTGGCGGTGGGCCGGATCGAGCGAGCCACCCTGGTGGCCGGGGAACTGAACCAGGGTCTCACGCTCGCGCTCGACCGCCTCCAGGACGCCGGCAATGTCGGCACCTTGCTGCGCATTGCGGACTGGTTCGCGCTCGACCGCGTGGTGATGTCGCCCGACTGCGCCGACCTTTTCAGCCTGAAGGTCATGAGTGCCAGCATGGGATCGTTCGCCCGGGTCCGGGTCATTTCAACCCCGCTCGACCAAGCCCTCGCCGGGCTCTCCGTGCCTGTTCTCGGCTGCGACCTCGCGGGCTCGGATGTTCACCTGCTGCCGCCAATGAAAGATGCGGTCATTGTCATCGGCAGCGAAGGCCAGGGATTGTCGGCCAGCGTGCAGGCCTTTGTTTCCCAGCGCATCACGATTCCGCGATATGGCGGCGCGGAATCCCTGAACGCAGCCGTCGCCGCGGCCATCGTCTGCGACAACCTGCGCCGCCCCGCGCGGTGAGAGCCGTCATGGTGGGCAAATAAGCCAGGGACAAAAAGCCCGGGGCCAATTCCCTGCTAGACTGGGGAATTGAAGCCGCCCGATGAACCCATTTTTTGAACTCCTGACCGCGCGGCAGAAATCGCTGCTGGCGGCGGCCGCGCCGGCGCAGTTGGTGAAAATTCCGGCCAAGCAATGGCCGCCGGAGGATTTCCTGCACACCCTTTGCGATGAGCTGGGCATCCCTGCGATGCCAATCTCGGCGGAGAACATCGACCTCGCGTCCTACGAACGGCACCGACAACTCTGTGCCAAATTCCAATTCCTGCCTCTCTTCGAGAGCGGCGTCGTGCTCCAGGTCGCGTCCGTGCAACCGTGGAACGAGGCCTGGCTGATGGAGCTTCGTGGATTATTGGAAAAGGAAATCCATCCGCTGGGAGTCACGGAAACCAATCTCGAGCAAACCCTCGCCACGACGGAGGGCCGGCTGCATCTGGCGAAGCGAAACGAACCTGCCGAGTCGTTGCCGCCCCCGCAACCGCCGTGGATCGCCTGGCCGATTGATTTAAAGGACACGCAGCACGGGTTTCTCCGGCTGGTCAGCACGATCATCGACGAGGCGCATAAACGCGGCGTGGCCGACATTCATATCGAGCCGATGGAAGATCGCGTGCGCCTTCGATTCCGCCTCGACAATTCCCTCCTCATCATGCCCCCGATCGAGCGACAGCACGCCTACAAGGTGGTGGAGGCGTTTAAAATCCGGGCCAATATCCCGTCCGAGGAAACGGCGATCGAGCAGCGCGGCCGCATCCGCGAACGCACCAGCGTCGGCCCCTTGGATTTGCGCGTCCAGGTCACGCCGTCCCTCCACGGCCAAACCGTGGTTTGCCGCCTGCTTGACCCGCGATCGCTCCATGCGCTGGCCGGCAAACTGCCTTTCAAAGACAGCCAGCTGCGCGAGGTGCAGGCCCATATCGATTCCTACTACGGCATGATCCTCGTCACCGGGCCCACCGGCTCCGGCAAGAGCACGACCATCCTCCGGATCATCACGAGCCTGGACCGCAGCGCATTGAAAATCGTGACGATCGAGGAGCCGATCGAGTATTCGCTCGATGGCATCGTCCAGACCGATGTTTCCAACGGACGCATGACGTTCGCCAGTGCGCTCAAAGCCGAGCTGCGCAACGATCCCGATGTGATCGTCGTGGGCGAAATCCGTGACCAGGAGACGGCCAAGATCGCGATCCAGGCCGCGCAAACCGGTCACCTGCTCATGAGCACCCTGCACACGAATAACACGACGGAAACCATCAGCCGGCTCTTGACCCTCGGCTGCGATCCAGACGAAGTCCGGTCATCGTTGCGCTGCGTGATTGCCCAACGCCTCGTCCCGCGCCTGTGCATGCACTGCCGGCAATTGATCCCAGTGACTGAAAAAGTGGCCGGCCTGTACGAGGCTTACGGCCTAAGCCCGGTGCCGTCCCAAATTTATACCAAAAACGGCTGCGCGCAGTGCCAGGGCGAAGGGACGCGCGGTCGGCTGCCGGTTTTTGAAGTGCTGTCGTTTACGGACGAATTGAAACTTCTTGTGCTGGCCAGCTTCGATGCCGATGCGTTTCGCGCCAAGTGGCGACGCGAAGGCGGCGTCACCCTTGGCATGTACGCGCTGAACCTGGTCGCGGCTGGCGAAGTCGATCCGGGTGAACTCGATTCGCTCACCGCCGAGGTGCTTTCGTTCCGGAACCCGACGCAGTTGGTAGTTTGTAGTTGATAATTGGTCATCGAACAATTCGCCCCTATTTGATATTTGCAAAGTGTTTGCGTAACGCTATTCGAGTAATTCCCTTCATGCAGACCGGCCGATATAAATTTCTTTTCATCCTGACCGGATTAGCCACAAGCCATTTGCTTCGGGCCGATTCAACCGTGTCTCCGGCGGCTGCGCTCAATCAGCCCGTTCCCGCGCAGGTGCCCGAACCAAGCAAAGAGGTAATGACTGTTGCTCTCGTCTCTCCCATTCCGCCAAAACCGCGCCCCCTTTCAGCGGAGGAGGCGATGCCAGCCACCATGGTTTTCCACGACGTGCCGGTGGGCATGGTCGCGCATATCATCGGCGTGCGGCTTGGTCAGAAGGTCGAGGTCGAGACCAACGCCACGCAGCTGATTTCAGGTGATTTTGGACACATGAGTTTGACCCAGGCGCTCAACGAAGCCGCGGCCCAAGCCGGCCTTGCCGTCATTGACGAAGGGACGGAAGGGCTGCACCTCGTTCCACGCGACAGTTTGCCAGGCAAAATCAGTCCTGGTTCCGTGACTTCCGTTTCGCCCGCGGCCATCACGCCGATAGGAAAATCAGCGGCCGAAAGACAGCGCGAGGCGGCCCAGCAAGCGGCCGACGAAAAGCGGATCGAGCTGCTCAGGCTGCGCGCGAAACTTCTGCTTGAGGCGCCGGATCAGTGAAGCATTTCGGTGCAGCAGTACGGATTGATCCTCGTAGGTCGGGGTTTACCCCCGACGTGTCGGGCGTAAAGCCCGACCTACAGGAAAACAGCTAGACTCGGCGCTTTTCCTTTCTCCGCTGCAGCGTAAGCCAGACCCAACCCAGCAGCGAAAATATCATCATGAGAGGCGAGCCCACCATCGTCAGGTTCGATGGCACGAGAAAAGTGAGCGCCCCCGTTAAAAAGAAAAAGCCCAGCGCCAGCCGCCGGCTGCCAAACAAGATGCTGAGCAGCACGAGAAACGCGGCCAGATACGCTAGTTTTAGGAAAAGAACGGTGCCATATTGCAGCATCAGGTAGTCGGCCATCGCCTGCAATTGCTGCCGGGTGAGATCAGTCTCGGGGTTCATGGCGCGGGAATTTTTGCCAGCTTCGCGGTATCGAGCCAGTCCCGGGCATAAGCGGCCGCGATTCCCGGCTCATCCACCACCAGCAGGTTTTCATTATTGCGGCCGGCGAGGGCCATCCAGTCGTAGGATCCGGTCAGCACGATGCGGCGATCGATGATGCCATACTTCTGATTGTGGCTCCATTTCGTGACGGCATAAACGTAGGGAACTTGGTTTTGGTCGAAGAATGCCGGCGTTTGATAGTCCGCAACGGGAGGATTTTCCCTGAGAATGATCCCAACCACGACTTTCCGGCGAAAAGCCCGGACGATCGCGGCGCCGATCTTTTTCGAAGTGATGGCGGATTGGCTGATCAAAATTTCAGTCGAAGCCTGGTCGAGCACGGCGACGACGGCGCCCTCGAGATTGTCGCCGGGAGCAAAGAAGACCCGGACATTCGACGGCAGCGGAATGTCGGCCGGCGGAGGCAGCACGTGGATGCGCGCGTCGTCCGGGGCGGCCTGCGCCAGCCACGCCAAAAAAGGAAACAGCATCCAGGCCGCTTTCATTGATCGAGATTCACTTTGACCCCCTGCCCTTCCACCACCGTGCGGGGCGAAATCCGGATAAGGATCGATCTTGGCTCGGGCGCGCTGGCCACCGGTGGCGGCACTGGCGCCGGCTTGGCTGCTTCGATGGGGAAGGTCGGGGTGCCGTCGGCTGAAACGTCCGCGAGGGACCCTTGGCGCGATGAAATCAAAAACGCCTTCAAGCGCGGGTCCTTGATGACCGAGATTTTTTCCTCGTCGCTCAAATCATCCCAGGTTTTCGGGACAAAGGAATAGTAGCCGACCACCGCGCTTTGCCCGAGCTGGCGGCCGGGCGCGATCTGCCCCGGTGTTTCGTCCAAACGGATGTCTTTTTTCCAGGCGACCTCCTCCTTGGCGTAAGTCGCAAGAAAGGTATTGATCACCGACTGGCCGGAGCAACCGGACAGCGACTCCGCCGCCGACCACGCCGCCAGGCACAGGCCCAGGAACGCAACCATGAATAGTTTCATGGGGCCATTTTAGCAGCGTTTCCGGGTCGTTCGAAAATTTCTCCAAGCCCAAATCCAAGGCAGCACAACCCATCCTTTACTTTACGACGCCAAAAGTGAATCAGGCTATTTCGACAAGCGCCGACGAAGGTTTTTCCTCAACCCAACGCACGCAAAACTGCACCAATTGGGTCGCATTTTTAATGTTAAGTTTGCGCTTTATGTGCGCGCGGTGCGTTTCCACGGTTTTTATGCTGATATGGAGTTTCGTTGCGATCTCCCGCGTGGGAAGGCCATTGCCAATGAGATTCACCACCTCCAATTCGCGATCGCTCAAGCTGCTCACGGGTGAATCATTTTCAAACGATCTGCCAATCGTGAGCTGGCTTAACATTTGACCCGCAACGTTTTCACTTACATAAAGGTGCCCTTTGCTAATGCGGCGGATCGCCTCGATGATCTTTTCAGCCAGTTCACCCTTCATAAGGTAGGCGCGGGCACCGGCCTTAAGCGCCCGCAGCGCATAAATCGACTCGTCGTGCATGGAAAGCACGAGCACATGGATACTGGGGTCGAAGGCCTTGATGTTCTTGGTCAGCTCCAAGCCGGAGTTTCCCTTCAAGGAAATGTCCGCAATCACAAGATGCGGCCGCAGCTTCATGATTTCGGCGGTCGCCTTGCCCACATCCTCAGCCTGACCGCAAACCTGCATGTCCGGCTCAGCTTCGATCAGCGCGGTCAAGCCGCGCCTGATCAGGGAATGATCGTCAACAATGTAGATGCTCGTTTTCATTGGGCGCGGCAGTCGCAAGTCGGGCAGGACGGCCTGCAACCAACGGATACTTCAACTGGACGACGGCGCCATGGGGCTGGTGGGTGCCAAAATCGAGACTGCCACCGAGAATTCGTGCTCTATATTTCATGCTATGCAGGCCAGCGCTTTCAGTGCGGCCGATGTTGGCCGGGAATCCCGTGCCATTGTCCTCCACCCGAAGTTCCGCACATCTGGCCAAGGTGCTGACCTTGATCCTGATCTCGGTCGCTCCGCCATGACGGATCGAATTGCTGACGGCTTCCTGAACCATCCGATAAAGGTGGATGATCTGCTCGGAGGTATGACGCGGCAGGCGGCGGGAGAAATTGAGCGTGATGGCCAACCCAAAACGGGTCTTGGTTTGGCGGGCGAGCTCGCGCAGGGCGTTCTCCAAAGAGACATAGTTTAGTTCGGCGGGAAAAAGCCCGTGGGCCATCGAGCGGGTGCGTTTCATGGCCGCTTTCACTCCCGCCTTGAGTTCATCGAATTCACGGTGCAAGTCCGGAGCCTTCTTCACCAACCGGCCGGCAAGCACTTCCATCATGCAGCCAAGGCCAGTCAGCTCCTGGCAAACGTCGTCGTGCAATTCATGGCCGATACGGTTCCGTTCGTGCTCACCGGCTAGCAGGCATTCCTGCTCCAAGCGTTTTTGTTCGGGTATCGCCATGATCAAACCGGTCAGCCGAATCCGGCCGCCGTCCCCCGTTAGCCAGCGCAGGAGCCAATGACGCACCCACAACAACTCGCCCGTGGCAAGAACGATGCGATAATCGATCGAACGGCGCAAAAGGTCGGATTCATCCAAGGCAAAAAACGCCTTAACTTCGGGAAAATCGAGAGGGCAGACCCGTTCGAGCCAACGTGCGCCCGACTGCGGCATGAAGCGAGCGAGCAGCACGGCCGCTTCCTCGCCCCGGCCAGGGTCCAATGATATCAGTTCAAGCGTGTCGGCCCAAGCTTCCCAGATTGCAGCCTGCAACAAAGGAAGCACCGATGACAAAAAATCGCCTTTGGTGGCGCCTCGATCATGACTTGGCTTGAAAAAATCGCTCGATGTTGCCGGCGAGAACTCCGAGGACAGGCCAGGGACAATGGTGGGCGCGACCTGGGTCGCCGCAATGGGCGCCAAGGCAACTCCGGTGAAGTCGTGGCTGACCACATTGGTGGGCTCTTGCTCGATCTCGGTTGTGGTTGATGGATTTTGATTCACGTGACGAAGTTGCAAAAAGCAATTCTTCTGCCGACTCCAGATTGTTTATGGCTCATTTAGTTTTTGATAAAATTTTCCCCTCTGTTACAAACTGCCGACATTGTGACTGCGCCCCAACTCCGCTCGCCCACAAGCTGAAGTTGCGGGAACCGTGCCACCCATAAAAATTGTCGAGCTTTATTGGCAAGTAGCTTACCTTCAAGGCATTGCCGTCTGTGACCACGTGGAATTACCCCCTTTTTTTTGCAGGCCCGAGATGTACATCAAGCATTCGATGCTTCCCATTGTTGTTCATTTTTATCAGGCAGCCTGATTTTTTTTGTAAAATTATACAGACCAATGCCACCCGCTCAGTATATTGACAAGAGGTGGCTTTTGGCCGGCTTTCTCATTATATTTTTAGGCTAATAAGCCGACCGCGGCGGAAAAACGACCTGGCTCACTGTCTGAAAGAGGATCTGCAGATCAAGCGACAGCGTCCATCGGCGAATATAGATCATGTCGTAGCCGATGCGCTTGTGTAGCAGCGACGGCTCGGAAATCTCCCCGCGAAATCCCCGGGTTTGCGCCAGCCCGGTGATGCCGGGCTTGACGAAATGCCGGGTGTAATACGAGTTGACGATCTTGGAAAACTGCTCGTCGTGCTCCAGCAGGTGCGGACGGGGGCCGCTGACACTCATGTCACCCATGAGCACATTGAGAAACTGTGGAAACTCGTCCAGGCTCGTACGGCGGAGGAAACGACCAAAGGGGAAAATCCGGGAATCATTTGCCTGCGCCTGCCTGGTGAGTGCAGCGGCGCTATTAGCCACGTGCATCGTGCGATATTTGTAGATAAGGAATTTTTTGCGGTTGAGCCCCGAACGATACTGACGGTGGACGACCGGGCCGGCCGACTGACGCCGTTGCATGAGCCAGACAAAGAGCGTGAGCGGCGGGAGGACAAAAAGCACGACTGGCAGCGACACCGAAATGTCGAGCACTCGTTTGAGCAACCGGTTCACCGGATTTTCCAGCGGTTCATTGGCCTGCGTCACGAAGGTAAACTGGCCTTCATGCTCGACGCTCACGGACTCCGAGGGAAAATACCTCTGCACATGGGCGAAGAAACGAACCCGGCAGGCCGCCTCTTCGGCGCATTGCGCGATCGCCCTTCCCTCCCCCGGCGGGAAGCTGTGCTGCGAAACAACCACCTGCGCCACATCGTGCTCCTGCAGGACCCGGCGCAGATCGTCCAATGCACCCAGCTTCGGCAGCAATATCTGGTTGGAGGTACCCGATTCACCGTCGCCCACCCATCCCACGATCTTGATTCCAAGGTGCTGCCTGGCGGCCAGCATGTCATGCAGTCGCATGACTTCGTCCGGCTTGGCCACCAGCACGGTCCGCATGAGTTTCTTTCGGAAGAAAAGCCGGACGATGATTTTCGGGAAATACATATTCGCAACCGTGAGCACCAAGGCCATGAGGAGAATATAGCCGAACAGGAATTTGCGGGACAACCCGTTGTCCTTGATCACAAACGCGAGGGTGAAGAGCACGATAACGAACCGGAAAAGCTGCTGCCGGGAGTGGCGGATGGATTCGATCAATCCCATGTCACCCAGCCGGTGGCCAATAAGGTGCAATCCCCGGTGCATCCAGCATGACGCAATGACTACGCCAAATAGATACAGCAGCACATTGGGTCCCTGTACTCCGTGAAATCCCGGACTGATCTTGGCAAAAGCCAGCCATCCGAGGTAGACTCCGGACGCGGCGACGGTGAGCGAGCACCAGTGTAGATAGACGACGCCTTCCTTGCGATCTTTAAGCATTCATTCTTCTCCTTAGGAGTATATTCATGCTTCCACTGTAACCGCCAATTGTGCCAAGCGCGTGGCGTGGATATCGGTCCACAACTTGTCTTAAGCTAGTCCAACCTCCTATTCTGACATCAGGGAAACCCTGATTATTGGCCGGTCGGCGTGAACGCTATTGCCACAAGGAAACCCGTGCAAAACCTGATCTGCTGAATATATGAATACCGGCATACCGCCCCCTTTTCCCCTCGTGGAGCCAGGCTTTTGCAGCCAACCACAGCGCAGGCAAATGCGGCCGCCACTCTCCCTTGCCGGGAAGCCTGCCGGTCAAATAACGCAAATGAAGGCTCACCGACTTCACTCTATTGCCATGAGTTTTGCAAAGTTGGCATGCGATTCGCTTAACTCTGTATTGTATGCGCACATTGTACACGAGGATTTCCTGCAATTGGCTTTGTTTCAGCTCCGGCCGAAAGTCAGCCAGTGGAGACGAACAACCAATAAATCAATAAACCCCACCCCAATACCCCTATATAGATTTACGCCATCATTTATAATTAACCGTCCGCCGATCTGCTTTAGCAACGAATGGCAGTAAACATGAACCCGACCGGCCGACTCAGAATCCTGCATGCCGATACCGATGACCTGGAAAATCCACTCCGGGGGGGGCAACCGGTGCGGACATTTGCGGTAAATTCACGGATGGCGTCCCGGCACGACATCACGGTCTTTACTTCCGTCTATAAAAACTGCCAGCAACGAATGGAGCGAAGCGGCGTGCGCTACCGGCGGCTGGGATTCCGCCTGCCGCCTTTCGGCTTGTCGCCGCATCTTTCATTCCTGACGGCATTGGGCCCGGCGATCGCGCGGACACCCCATGATCTCGTGATCGAAGAATTTACCCCGCCGGTCGGTTTTTGCGGCCTGCCCTGGTGGACCAAGGGCCCGGTTGTTTTAAGCGTCCAATGGTATTTTTTCGATCAATGGGAAAAACGCTATCATCTTCCTTTCAGTCGCTGGATGAGACGGCTGGCCAAGACCGGCCGTTATCGCCACGTGATTGTGCAATCCGATGTGATGGGGCGCGAAATGCGCTCGCTCCTGCCCGACGCAACCATCCGGCGCATTCCCTCCGGTATTGACGACTCGGCTTTCATCGAGAGCCAGGGCGCAGGCGAGTATGTTTTATTTCTCGGCCGGCTGGATATTGAGCACAAGGGCCTTGACCTGCTAATCGAGGCGTGGCGAAAAGTCTGCGGCCCGGCGAAAATACCCTTGGTCATCGCGGGCGAGGGACCAGACCGGACAGCGATCGAGGCCATGATCGCACGGGAAAAATTGGGCGGCCTGGTGCGGTTGATTGGGCGGGTGGAAGGCCCGGCCAAACAGGAGGCACTCAGGCGCTGCCGGCTTTTTGTCATGCCATCGCGGTACGAGACTTTCGGGATCGTCGGGATCGAAGCCATGGCCGCGAGCAAGCCGGTCGTTTGTTTTGATATCGATAGCCTCAATGAACTGGCGGCTCCGCCTTGGGCGGAAAATATCGAAAAATTTGACTGCGAAGCGCTGGGCCTGGCCGTCGCGCGGCTGTGGCAGAATCCCGAGCATTGCCAGGCGATGGGCGAGCAGGCCCGCCGGCGCGCCCAAGACTACCGCTGGGACGCCATCGCCCGCCAGCAGGAAGATTTTTATCTCGAAATTACTTCATCCACTCCCGGTCATGAAACCACTCAAAATAGCCGTTTACTACCCGTGGGTATACCTTAAAGGGGGCGTTGAGCGCTCAATGGCGGCATTGATCTCGCGCAGCCGTCATGACTGGACCGTGTTCACGAGCCATTACGAGCCTGCGAACACCTTCGAGGCGTTCACCAAATTCAAAGTGGTGCAAATTGGCGCCGTCAGTGTGCGACGCGATATGGGCGCCGTCTTCAAGGCTGCGCTCAACATCATTGGCACGCGCCTGCCGCTCACGGAGTTCGATGGGTATGCGGTCTGGTGTGACGGTCTCGGTACGCTCACGACTTTTCGGAACTCCCGCATCCCCACCTTCTGCATCTGCTCAACGCCGCTGCGCGCCGTCTACGATCCCGTCTATGTGCGGGACTCCCTGCACAACCGGCGCCCACTGGCGAAGCTGGTCTATCAACTGTTCAAGCATTCATTTCGCTTTGTGGACCGCCTGGCCTGGAGCCGTTTCGACGGAGTCGTGGCCACGAGCCTCGAGGTCAAGGAACGGATCGTGCGCAACCGGCTTTATCCGGATGATGCGCGGATGGCGCTTTATCATCCCGGCATCGATGTCGGCGACGCGCCGAAGCAGGTCAGTTACGAACCGTTTCTCCTCGTGCCAGGGCGGATTTCATGGACAAAAAACATCGAGCTCGCGATCGATGCCTTCCTGCGCGCCGGCCTGCCGGCGCCGTGGCGGCTGGTGGTGGCCGGTTTTGTCGATCAAAAGAGCCGGAGGTATTTGGAGGAATTGAAGCAGCGTGCAGGCGGCAACGCCCGCATCGAGTTTGTCGTCAGCCCGTCGGATGAGGAGTTAAACCGACTTTATGAAACCGCCTATGCCGTGTTGTTCACGCCGTTGAACGAAGACTGGGGCATGGCGGTGCTGGAAGGAATGCTTCGCTCCAAGCCCGTGATTGCCAATGCCAGCGGTGGACCGAAGGAAAGCGTGATCGACGGGGCCACCGGATGGCTGCTCGAACCCGAAGTTGGGCAATGGAGCGCGCTGTTGCGCGGCCTGCCCGGCCAGGCCGAGGCGGTGAGAAACATGGGCGCGCAGGCGCGGCTGCATGTCGAAAAATATGACTGGAAACGGTTCGTGAATGGAGTTGATGGCCTCATCGAATCGACCATTCGAAAGACCAGCCGCACTCTCCCATCCAAGTCCAAACCTAATGCTTTGACTCCGTGACTACAACCACCGCCAAACTCGACCCAGCCCGCATCATCGCGGCCAGCCTTGACTCCGAACCGGCCTTTTCGGCCGAAGGCATCATGCAAAAGTTTCTGGTTCGCTGGAAACTCTTTGTTGCCTGCACGCTGATTGTTCCGGTGGTGGCCCTCGCGGTCGCCGCCCTCATCCCGACCACCTATAAGAGCACCGCCCAAGTGCTGATCCGCGCCGAAGGAGGAGCGAGCGGGCTGTACACCGGCATCACTCCGCTTCGCGTGGCTCTGACGGGGGCAAGCTCGGCCGAAGTGATCAAGAGCACGGCGGTCGCAAGCCAGATGATCGAGGAAGTCGGAGTGCAGAGCGCCGACATCTACCGCCCGGCCTACAAGGTACTTTTGGGCAAGGCGATGGCGCTGATCCTTCCGCTGCTCGGCCGCGAGCCGGAGGACAGGCTGCTCGCGGCTAACCCGAGGCTCAAGTACACCTACCTGGCCGACGATCTTAAACCTTCGATCGACGCCACCACGCTGATGATGGACCACAGCACCAGCACGCAGCGCGACGAGATGGTCAACGTCACGCTGAAGGCGACCAACCGGGAAAAGGTCGCCGCCATGGTCAATGGCCTATGCGACGATTTTATCCGCCTCTATAACCAACGTTCGAGAGATGAAATCCTGGTGGCCAAGAAGACGCTCGACGACCAGGTGGCGGAAGAGGAGGCGCAAATCGTGCACCTACATGCGACGCCGGCCGAGGACATCGCGCCGCCGGAGATACTGCCCAGCGACGCCAACACCAATCCCCTGACCGAAGGATTGGGCCACTCGGTTTCCGATTTGGAGACGCAACTCGCAGTCCTGCGCGAGACCTATTCCGAGAACGCGCCCGAGGTGGTCCAGGCCGAGAGCGAGCTCAAGCACGATCGCGCCCTGCTGGCTCAGGAGGAAGCGATTGATCAGGCCGGCGAACGGTTGAGCCAACTCAAGGTCCGGTTGGGGGAGCTGCGCATGGCGGCCATGCTTTGTGAGACCGGCCAGGGCGATGTTTCCGTGGTGGAACATGGTCTTACCCCAAAAAAAACCAAAGTCACCCTCTTGATCAAATACGGTATCCCCGGTGGCGGCGGTCTGGTGGGAGGCATGCTCATCGGAGCCATCGCGATTCTCATGCTCAACGCGCTGGATCCGCGACTGCTGGTGGCAGACGATGTCCCGGTGGCGTCCAAGCTGTCGTTGCTCGGGGTCATTCCCGCCTCCGGCATGGGCACGGTCAGCGGCGCCCAGTTGAATGAGTTGCCGGTCGCCGACGCCCGCCCCACGCTCCTTCAGGCCTTGGGCCGGCTCGACATCCGCGACCGGAAAGATTGCCGCGTGATCCTCGTGACCAGCGCGGAAAACGAATCCTCTTCCGCCCAGGTGGCACTGCAACTGGCCGCGTTGATGGCACGCGACCGTGACAACCGCGTGCTGCTGATCGACGCCAATTTTGACCATCCTGCGCTGACCGAAGGCGCCGCGGCCAAAAGCGAACCCGGCCTCCTCGATGTGCTCGCCGGCGCTGCCGCCGGCGAGACCGTGCGCCCGACCAAGCTTGTACGCCTCTCTTTTCTCGGCATTGGCCATGCTGATTTGCGCGACGAAATCAGTTCGAGCCGGGATAGTTGGGCTCGGCTGCTGGATCAAAGCCGCAAGAACTATGGCACCATCCTGATCCACGCGGGGGGCCTGCTCAATTCACGCGAGGTCGCCCCGCTGGCCAAGGACGCCGACCAATCGCTGCTTGTGACCAATCTCCATGCGACCCGAAAAGACCGGCTGGCCCAGGCCGCTGCGCTGCTCGCCGACATCGGCGCACCCGTCCTGGGAGTGATTCATTGCGAAAGGAAATCGTGAATAATCCTGCCTCTCGCCCATGAAAGCAATGCACCCATGAATGCGGCTCTTCCGCGCGCGCTTGCGCCCCACCGTCTTTGCTCGGCGGCCGCCTTGGGCACGGCCGTCGCCATCGGCGTGCTCTTGCCGATGTATGGCGACGTCAAGCTGCTGACCGTCGCCATCATCGCCGTGGGACTGGCCGGGCTGGGCTGCCTTTCGGTGCTGCCCAATCGCCGCCTTTGCCTGGTGTGCGCCTGGGTTTTCGTCCTGCCGCTAAGCCTGGAAAAAGTCTTTCCTGTTTTCACCTCGGAGTACCCCAACTTCAGGATTTCGCCGCTGGTCGTTTCGGGCGCCGATGTGGCGCTTTACCTGCTCACCGCTGCTCTGCTGCTGGAAAGAGCGGTGTACGGGCGCAAGGTCTTTTCCTGGTCGGGCGCCATCCTGCCCTGGACTCTCCTCGTCGCTTGGGTGCTCGTGCAGTTTGTGATCAATTGGCCGACCGACGAAGGGATCATCCAGGTTATGCATTGGCTTAAGATGCTCCTCTTTTTGGTTGTGTTCTCGTCGGCCATCCGGAACCGCGAGGAGCTTCTGACCGTGCTCGCCACCGTGGCGGTCGCCGTGTTGATTCAGTCAGCCATCGTGGGCGTGGCCGATGTGATGAAAAAGCCCATCGGTTTCTCCACCAAGACGACCGATTCGACTTTGATCTCCGTTCCGACGAGCGGCGAAGAAGAGACGGCGACCATCACCCGCGCCACCGGAACCCTGGGGCATCCCAATCAACAGGGAATGTACCACGTGTTATTTACCGTGCCGCTCATCGCCCTCCTCATGGTCCGCAACTGGATTTGGCGCATCTTTGCGGCCTTCGTGATGCTGGCCAGTCTTTGCGCCATCATTGTCACCGTCTCGCGCACCTCGTGGATTTCTGGCACGCTGGCGGGTACGACCATTCTGTTGATCGCGTGGCGCAATGGCCGGATCAGCCGCGCCGGATGGTTGAGCCTCGGTGTGGCCGCGCTGCTCGGCGCCGCTCTTGTGGGCGGTTTCTCCAACCTCATCATCACGCGCCTGACCAAGGCCGACGAAGGAGCTTCGGCTTCACGCATCCGTCTCGCCCTGCTGGCGCTCGAACATATCTCCCATCACCCGATCATGGGTGTTGGCCCGGGCAATTACATCAACGCCAAGCTGGCCGAGAGCGAGGGAGTCGAATGGACCTTTAATGCCTGGCTGCCCCCGGGGCAAACGCGAGCCAACCGTTTCATCGGCAACATGGAGATGGGGCAGATCGAGATCGACCATCGCTGGTATCATTCGTCCCTGCCCGCCCACAACAAATATCTCCTGGTCGCGGCGGAGCTGGGGCTGATCGGGCTGGCCCTCTTCCTCTGGTTCCAGTGGCGGCTCCTCCGTGGCGTCCTGCGCGGAATGCAAACCAAGGACCCCCTGATGTGGTGGATCGGGGCGGCTTTGATCGGAACTTTCGTGGTCACCCTTAACGAATATAGTCTCGAACTGTTCTACGACGACAAGACCATGCTGATGCCGATGTTCGCGAACGCGATGATGATCGCCTTCACTCGCATCGCCATCGCCGACACCGGAGGGTTGACCGCATGAAACTGCGCGCGGGACCTTTGCTCAACAGCCTGACCCAAGTGGGGGCGCGTACGCTTGGTGCCATCAGCTCCCTCGTCTTGAGCTGGTTGATCGCCCGCCATTCGGCCGGCGAACTGGGCGTTTTCCGCACCCTTTTTTCCTATCTGCTGATGGGCGACTTCGTCGCGCTGCTCGGCATGCAGACCTATGTTATGCGGGAAGTTTCATTGCATCCGCAAAACGTCAAAAAACACGGACTGCATGCCTTGATCTTCGCCCAGTTGGTGGCACTGGCCGGGGTCGTCCTGATGATCGGTCTCGCTTTTTTCGGCCACGGTTACAGCCGGACCATCGGCCACGGCCTCTTCTTTGTGGCGGGCAGTCTGCCGGCCACCGCTGCGAGCCTGGTCGGAGTATCCATCCTTGTCGGCCTGGGCCGGGCCCCGATCTGCAGCTTTATCCAGGGAACGGAAACCGCGGTCCGTACCTTGGTGGGCATCGTTCTGGTCGTGCTCGGTTACGGGATCGTGCCCGTGATTGGTGCCATGTGCATTATCCGGCTCCTCCTACCGGTCGCCTATTGGTTCGTGGTGAAACCGTCCTTTTCGGATGAGCCCGGAAAAGTAGATTGGTCCTTTTTCCGGAATTTTCTCGGCCAAGTGCCGATTTTTGCCGGCATTACATCGCTGGCCATGGTCTTGCGGTTCGCCGCGCCGCTGACCCTGCCCTGGATGCTGAACGATGCCGCCGCCGGACAATTCGGCGCCGCTTTTATTTTCATCGATCTGGTCATGATGGTTCCGACCAAGCTGACGATCAATCTCATGCCAGTGCTCGCACGCAAAAGCCGGGAGAAGGGATCCGCCCTCAACGAGTCCTGCCGGCAGGGCATCAAGGCCATGGCCATGGGCGTGCTGCCCATCTCCGCCATTCTTGCGGTCGTGGCGCCGCCGATGTTTGCGAGTGTCTTCCCCGGCAAAACGACCTACGCCATTTCCGCCACCGTGCTTCAGGTCGTGATCTGGACCTGTTGCCTGCAGTCCATCGACCAAGTGCTGTCCGCCGCCATTGTCGCCAAGGGCAAACAACATATCGATCTCCAAACGCTCTCCATCGGGGCCACCAGCATGATCCTTTTGCTGGCTATTTTGGTCCCGCTCTTCGGCATCATGGGCGCAGCTTTCGCCGTCTTGGGCGCCATTGCTTTCCAGCTGGTGGTCCGTTTCATTCTGGTCGGCCGGCAAATCGGGGCGCTGCGACCGTTTGAATTGCTCTGGCGGCCCGTCCTGGCGACGATCGCGGCCATGGCCGCGGCCATGGTTATGACGCGCATTCACTGGCTGGTGGGTGCCGCTGCCGGCGGACTCGCCTATGGCGCAACCCTGGGCATGCTTGGCGCCTTTGCGCGCGGCGAGTGCGATGACATGATGCGCCTTCTTCAGGCGGAAAAAGCATGAACGCCACCGCCCTGACTTTCGGCCACACGTTGCGCCTCATCAAATCCGATGTGGTTGCGCGCATCCGCTACACCGGCGGCAGGCCCGGTTTTTTGTCCGGACTCGGCGGGCTGCTTTCACCCGCCGGCCTGGCGCTGGCCGTCTGGCGGTTCCAGGCTTGGATCGACCGCAAACGCATCCCGCTGCTGAACAAATTCATCAGCATAGGCAATCTGGTCCTTTTCGCCTTCGAAGTGGAGCCTGGGGCCGAAATCGGCGAAGGTTTCATCCTGCTCAATCCGGTGGGCATCATGCTGCACGCGCATACGAAAATCGGGCGTCATTGTGTCTTTGCCCACCAGATCACGACTACGCTGGGACCCCGCATCGGCCTGGATGTGATCAACGACTACATCGTGCTCGGCGACAATGTCGTCGTCAGTGCGGGCGTTCGCATCATCGGCAACCTCACCATCGGGGCCAACACCTGGATCGGGCCAAACACCGTGGTGACGGAATCGCTTCCGGCTGACTCCATCGTGCTGGGAAAAACCATCCGCCCACGGGCCGACTTGATTTGTCATGAAGCTTAAAGACACCCTGCGAATCATCGCCGTCGACACCCGGGAACGCTGCCGCCTCGAGGACAAGCCCTACGGCGCATTTTCCTACCTGAAGCTGATCTTTAATCCGCCGGCCCTCGCCGTGGTCATCTACCGGTTCCAGCACTGGCTCCACACCAGCGGGTGGCCGCGGGCGGCCGCGGTGCTTCGATGGTTGAATACCGTGCTTTTCACCACGGATATCAGCTCCCGGGCGGTCATAGGCGAGCATTTCTTCCTCTACCACGCCAACAGCATTTATATCGGCGACCATGTGCGCATCGGAAACAACATTTCCCTCATCCACCACAACACGATTGCCACCGGCCCGCGGGTGGACGAGCAGCCGGGCGACCTGGTGGTGATCGACGACAACACCATGGTCGGCTGCGGGGTGCGCATTATCGGGAATCTCACGGTCGGCCACGACAGCTTCATCGGCACGGGCGCGGTGGTGACCGAAAGCCTGCCCTCGCACAGTTTTCACTTCGGCGGCCCCGGAGAAAAAGTGGAGTTGGACTGAACCACCGCCATGCCGCCACGCCTCGCCTTCATCATCGTCAGCTACAACACGCGCGACCTGCTCGATGCGTGCCTGGCCTCCGTTTATCGGCATACCGCCGGACTTCCCTTCGAAATCATCGTCGTGGACAACGCTTCTCATGATGGCAGCCCAGCGATGGTCCGCGAAAAATATCCCGAGGTGGTCCTGGTCGAAAGCGGAGAAAACCTCGGCTTCGGCCGGGCCAACAACCTCGGTTTTGCCCGCAGCCACGCGCCCTTTGTGATGTTGCTCAACAGCGATGCGCTCCTGCTCGAGGACACCGGGGCGGCCCTGGTGCGTTTTCTCGAAACGAACCCGCGCGCCGGTATCGTCGGTCCGGACATTGTGCTGATGGACGGCACGCGCCAGCCAAAAACCCGCGGGATGCTGCCGACCGCGCGGGTGATGATGAACCAGAATCTCCTGCTCTGCCGGCTGTTCCCACGTTCGCGTTTCCTGGCCGGCCTCTACGTGGAAGCTGACTGGGGGCGCGAGGCCCGCGTCGGCTGGGTTTCCGGCGTTTGCCTGGTGGTCCGCCGCGAGGCCTACGCGCAGAGCCATGGTTTCGACCCGGAGATTTTCATGTATGCGGAGGACGTCGACCTCTGCCGCCGCTGCGCCGCGCTCGGTTGGGAAACCTGGCGGGTCAATGCCCACGCGGTCAAACACCTGTGCGGCGGCAGCACCAAGACCGAGGCCCAGGTGCTGCGGAACCGCGTCCTGCAACAGCGCAATTTCCTGCGCCTGCTCGACCAGTCGATGGGTCCGGCCGGCCGGGCCGTCACCCGCTTCAGTTTTGTAGTTGGTCTATCGATACGATCGGTCCTGCGCGGACTGGCCTCGCTCGTGGGCGGCGCCGGCCGGCGGCTGGCGTTTCGCGCGGACCTGCGCTGCCTGTCCGATTTCATCGGGCTGACTCGAACTTTACCGGGGGACCGCCATGCGCATCGGACTTGACGCCCATATCCTCGGCAAGGGCAAAGGCGGCGTGGAGCGGGTCGTCCACCAGATGGTTCGCCTGCTGCCCGGGATCATGCCCCAATGCGAATTTGTCGTGTTCACGAAAAAGAATTACACGCCACCGTTTGGGCACCGTCCCAATGTTCGCTACCGGCGCCTGCCGGTGGACGATCCGCTGCTGCAACGCTCCCTCGTCCTGCCCTGGCTCGCCCGCCGTGAACGGCTCGACCTGCTCCATGTGCAACGCGCGGCGCCGCCCTGCATCCGCGCACGCCTGATCGTGCACACCCATGATCTCTTGCCACTCACGGCGCCCGCTGACCACCAGGGATTTCGCGACCAACTCGTCCGGCGACTGATGCCGGGATCGATCCGGCGGGCCGATGGCGTGCTCACCGTGAGCGAATCGGTGGCCGCGGAAATACGCAGCCATTTCCCCCACGCCTCCGGCAAGCTGCTCGCCATTCCCAACGGCATCGACGCGGATTTTTTCCGGCCCAAACCGGCAGGCGAGAAACGGGCGGCCATCCACGCCCGGCTGAAATTGACCGGCGACTACGTGCTCTATCTCGGCGCCCTCATGGCGCGCAAGAATCTCGAAGTCGCCATCCGCGGCTTCGGCGAATATTTGCGCGATCCCCTGCTCCCCGCCTCCGCGCGCAACACCAAGTTGGTCCTGGCCGGCATGTCACGCTCGAAGGAATACGCGGCTCGCTTACAGGCCCTGGCCGAAAAACTCGCGCCCGGCGCCATCCTCTTCACCGGATTCATTTCCGACGGGGACTGCCTCGCCCTCCTGCAGCACGCCGCGGTTTTCCTGGCGCCCTCGCGCGGGGAAGGGTTCGACCTGCCGGCGTTGGAGGCCATGGCCTGCGGCATTCCGGTCTTGTGCTCGGACATTCCCGTCCATCGGGAATTGCTGGGCAACGACGCGCGTTTTTTCCCGACGCACCAGCCGGGACGGCTGGCCCTCGAGCTGCAGCGCTTGATGACGCGCGCGGATTGGCGCGTGCAACTGGCGCAACAAGGCCCGGCGCGGGCCGCCGGCTTCACCTGGGAAAATGCCATGCAGCGCCTGAGCGAATTCTATCGCAAAATTCTTTCCGGTCAGCAGACGGCCGCCCCCACCTCATGACCTTCCGCGAATTCCGCCATCTCGTCGCCAGCGACATTGAACGATTTGCCGAACACACCGGCATGACACTCTCGTTCAAGAAAAAGGTGAGTATTTTTTTCATGCCTTCGATCCAGGCGATCTTCCTCCATCGCCTGGGTCGTTATCTTTATTTGCGCGGCTGGCGGCTTATCCCGCGAATTTTGTTCACCTTGAACCTCATGCTTTGGGGCACTGACATCCCACCCATGACACGAATTGGGCGCGGCCTGTATATGCCTCACACCGTCGGTGTGACCATCTTCGGCATCCTGGGCGATCGCTGCACCTGTTATGCCCAGGTGGCGGTCGGCGGGGGCAGCGGGAGCGAAACCGACATCGGCGCCGGGCCCGGCCTGCCCGTGCTCGGCGACGGAGTGCTGATCGGAGCGCGGGCGATGATCGTGGGCCCGGTGCGCATCGGGTCGGGCAGCTTGGTGGGGGCCAACTCCTTCGTGACTTTCGACGTGCCCGAGAACTCAACCGTGATTTCAGAAACGGCGAAAATACTTTGAAACAAACATGCGACAATTTTGTAACGGCCGCCCGGACCCGCACCAGCTGCGCCATCCGCAACCCAGATGACTTTTTAAATGCACGCCCTAGGCACATCGCCTGCTAACGCAGGGGTATAACCCATCATCACTCACGCCGATCCAAACATGGAAACCGTCCTCGAACCCGTGACCAAGCAGGGTCTTTCTCTCAGCCGTGGCGTTGAGCTGCGGGCGGATGCGACCTTGCTCACGAGCCTCGCGGCGACGTTGAAACGCGCGGCCGCGCGCTCACCCGGCAAAGGCATCCGGTACATCCGTGCCGACGGGACCGAGCGCGTGCAGCTTTATCCCGAACTGGTCACAGAAGCCTCCCGAATTTTGGCGGGATTGCGTGCCGGCGGACTGAAGCCCGGCGACAAGGCCATCTTTCAATTCCATCTGAACGAGGATTTTGTCCCGGCCTTCTGGGCCTGCATGCTCGGCGGTTTCGTGCCGGTGCCGATCTCGATCCCCCCCGGTTACGACGAACCCCACAACATCCTCGCCAAGCTGGAAAATGCCTGGGGCATGCTCGACCACCCCGTCGTTCTCGCCGGTTCGGCGCTCGCACCCGGCCTGGAAAATTTCGCCCGGCGGCAGGGCCTCTCCGGCTTCCACGTGCAGGCCATCGAACCTCTCCGCGCGTTTTCCCCGGCCGGGGACTGGCCGGCCAACCAGCCCGAGGATCTCGCCCTGCTGCTGCTCACCTCCGGCAGCACCGGTTTGCCGAAGGCCGTCCAGCTCAACCACCGCAACATCCTGGCCCGTTCCGCCGCCACCGCGCAAGGGGACGGGTTTGACGCCAATGATGTATCCATGAACTGGATGCCGCTGGATCACGTCGGCGGGCTGGTGATGTACCACATCCGCGACGTGTACCTCGCCTGCGCGCAAATCCAGGTCCCGACCGAGATCATCCTGCAAAATCCGCTCGCCTGGCTCGACTATGTCGACCGGCACCGGGTCTCCATTACCTGGGCGCCCAACTTCGCCTTCGGCCTGGTCAACGACCAGGCCGGCGCCATCGCCAGCGGCCGGTGGGATCTTTCGTCACTGCGCTTTATTCTCAACGGCGGCGAGGCCATTGTCAGCAAGACCGCCCGCCGTTTTCTTGCCCTGCTCGCTCCCCACGGGCTGCCGCCTTGCGCCATGCGTCCGGCCTGGGGCATGTCGGAAACTTCCTCTGGCGTCACCTCCTCCCACCGCTTCGCGCTCGCGACCACCGCCGACGCCGATCCATTCGTCGAGGTGGGCCCGCCCCTGCCCGGTGTCTCGATCCGGATCGTCGATCGCCAGGGGAATCCCGTTCCCGAGGGAAAGACGGGCAGCCTGCAGATCACCGGCCCGACCGTCACGGCCGGTTATTATCGCAACCCGAAACTGAATGCCGAGGCCTTCACCGCGGACGGCTGGTTCATCACCGGAGATCTCGGTGTTCTTAAAGACGACTGCCTGACCATCACCGGGCGGGAAAAAGACGTCATCATCATCAACGGCGTCAATTTCTACAGCCATGAACTCGAGTCGGTGGTCGAGGAAATCGACGGCGTCGAGGTTTCTTTCACCGCGGCCTGTGCCATCCGCCTGCCCGGCGAAAACACCGATCAGGTCGCCATTTTCTTCTGCCCGACGGCCGCCGCCGAAGCCCGCTTGCCCGAACTGGTCAAAACCATCCGCAGCGCGGTGAGCCGCACCGAAAGCGTGTCGCCGGATTTTATCGTGCCTTTGGCGAAGGCGGACATTCCCAAGACCGCCATCGGCAAGATTCAGCGCGCCCAGCTCAAGAAACAGTTTGAAGCCGGCGAGTTCGCCGCCGCCCTCGCCCGCGGTCAACCGCCGGCTAAACCGGCCGATGTCGCGTCCAGCTGGTTTTACCGCCGGGTCTGGCGCGAAACGGAAATCCCGGCAGAGCGGCCTTGGCCCGAAGGCCCATGGCTGGTGTTGGCCGACGAGCTGGGCTTGGGCCAGATGCTGGCCGAAAACTTGCAGGCAAAAGGATATGCGTGTGCCGTTGTTGTGCCCGGCCCGGCATTCGCCCAACCGGTTCTTGGACAATTCATCATCGATCCTCACGCGCCCGGCGACTACGACCGCGTCTGGACGGCGCTTAAGTCGAGGGGCCAGACGCCGCGGCAAACGGTTCATTTTTGGAGCTACGGCCCGGAATCCGCATTGGCCGGCCCAACCGAATTCGAAGACGCCCAGGAGCGTGGCCTGCACAGCCTGCTCTGCCTGGCCCAGGCCATCGCCCGGGCACAGAAAAACGACGAGGCGCATCATCTCTGGGTGATTTCAAACCACACCTTTGCCGTGCAGGCCGGCGAAGGCGGGGCTTGTGAAAAAGCCGCCCTGCCCGGCTTGTTGAAAACGCTGCCGCAGGAAATTCCCGGACTGGTTTGCACCCAGATCGACTTGGGCGGCACCGATGCATCCAACCAAATCAATTCTTTGGGCCGCGAATTCTGCGACCCGGAATCGTCAGGGGAAATTGCGCACCGCGCCGACGTCCGGTTCCGGGCTTTGCTCGCCAACGTGGAAGCCCCGGAAGCAGCCGGCGATCCAAGCCTGGTCAAAGGCGGATGCTATGTGATCAGCGGCGGCGTGGGCGGAATCGGCCGCGAAATCGCCCGGTATCTGGCCGCAGAATATCAAGCCCGACTGCTGATCATCGGCCGCTCTCCAATCGAAACGGTGGAAACGTGGTTGCGCGAATTACAAAACCTGGGCGGTGACGTCGCCTATCTTTCCGCCGACATCGCAGACCTGGCCCGCGTGAGCACCGCGATTGCCGAGGCGGAAACCAAGTGGCACCGTCCACTCGATGGCATCTTTCACCTCGCGGGGGTTCTCGAAACGCACGCGTTGGCCGACGAAACCCGCGAAACGCTGAAACGCAGCCTGCGGCCAAAAACAACCGGGGCCTGGGTGTTGCATCAGATCGCAAAAGACCGGCCCGGCGCGCTGGTGGTGAACTTTTCCTCGCTGCTCGGCTATTTTGGCGGTTATCGATACGGGGCGTATGCCGCGGCCAATGCGTTTCTCGAGGGACTTTCGCAGCACCAGCGTTCGCTGGGATTGCGCAGCTTCTGCCTGATGTGGAGTGGATGGGCCAACACCGGCATGAATCAGGGTGGAGCCGACGAAGTGGCGGCGGCCCGGGCCAAAGGCTATTTTTATCTCGCGCCAGCCGAGGGTCTCGAATCACTCCTGTTCGCCTTGCGGGCCAATCATTCCCACTTGGTAATTGGACTCGACGGCCGCAACGCGAATATCCGGCCCCAGCTCGAAACGGCGCCGGCGGAGGTTGCTTCGGGCGAAAACGACATCGTCGAGCCCCGCACCGACACGGAACGCAAGCTCGCCAAAATCTGGTCGGACTTGCTCAAGCGCCCGCGGCTGGGCGTGCGGGATAATTTTTTCGAGCTCGGCGGACGCTCCCTGCTCGCGGCGCAAATTTTTGCGCAGATCGATAAGGTTTTCGGCCGGAGCCTCCCACTCGCGACCTTGTTCAAGGCCCCGACCATCGAGCAGCTCGCCGCCGTCATCGACGACGGGGCCGCCGCAGCACCCATCTGCCACGTGGAGCCGATTCAACGCAACGGAACCCGGCCGCCATTTTTCTGCATCCCGGGCGGCGGGAGCGATATCATCGTCTTTCGCCCGCTCTCCACCCTGCTCGGCCCCGACCAGCCTTTTTACGGACTGCAGGCGCAGGGGCTCGACGGCACGAAAACAGATGCGCCCATCATCCCGATCACGGAGCTGGCCGGTCATTTCATCCAAGCCATGAAGGTCATCCAGCCCGCGGGACCTTATTACATCGGCGGACATTGTTTCGGCGCCTTGCTCGCCTATGAAATGGCCCAGCAACTTCATGCGCAAGGCGAGTCCGTGGCGCTGCTGGCCTTGCTCGATCCGACGGCGACTACTTCGCTTGATTTTGGAATATTCAATTCCCTGGGGGCAAAAATCCGCTATTTCCTGAAACTTTACCGCCAGCTGAGCCTGTGGGAAAAGGTCAAATTTCCCTTTCGCTTCATCAACTATTTCTTCCAGCACAAGGTCGTGGCCAACCAGCGCCTTGAGCACACGATCAAACGGCTGCGTATCTTGCATGAAGGCTACACGCTGCAGCCGTATCCGGGCCGGGCGGACTTGTTCCTGGCCACCGATTCCCGGCACGAATTTGACGGAGATGCCGACCCGCGGCTCATCCTGGGACGGCTGGCCCAGGGTGGCGGGGAGATTCATTGGGTCGAAGGCAACCATCACAACATGCTGAAGGAACCGCACGCCCGCGGATTGGCCGAAAAGATCGGCCGGCTCCTCCCCTCCGAACTTGCCCTGCAAACCACCGGACTTTTTTCCCATCGATGAACATCGAATGCCTGCCCGAAAATTCCACGCGTGCGAACCGGTCTGAGATCGACGGTGGCGAATTGACGCTGCCGGCGAATCATCCACCAAGCCTTGCGGCTACCCTGGAAAGAGCGGCGCGGGAGCATCCCGGGCATGGCGTGATCTGCCTGGACGGCGCGGGCGGAGCGCCCGAGCAAAGCTACCCGGAGTTGCTGGCCGAAGCCGCCCGCCTACTCGGCGGGCTGCGCGACCGGGGGCTCGTGCCGGGCGACCCGGTCCTTTTCCAATTGGAAAAAAACCCCGAATTTGTCTCCGCCTTTTGGGCCTGCCAGCTGGGCGGCTTTGTCCCGGTTCCCATTTCGATCGCTCCCACTTACGAGCAGCCGCACAGCACCCTGTCCAAGCTGCGCAACGCCTGGACCATGCTGGACCAGCCGCTGACGTTGGCCGGGTCGGGCCTGGCGCCGCGGCTGCGGGCCTTTGCCGAACGCGAAGGTTTGGCCGGCTTTCGGGTTGAAACTCCGGAGGCCTTGCGCGCCCATTCCCCGGCAACCGCCTGGCATCCGAGCCAGCCGGACGACCTGGCGTTGCTTTTGCTCACTTCCGGCAGCACCGGCTTGCCCAAGGCCGTGCGCCAGACTCAGCGCAGCCTGCTTTCCTGGGCCGCCAGCAACGCCGCGTTCTGCCAGTTTACGCCCGCCGACGTATCCATAAACTGGATGCCGCTCGATCATGTCGGGGGTATCGTCATGTTCCATCTCCGCGACGTGGTCATCGGCTGCCGGCAGGTGCATGTGCCGACCGAGGCGGTCCTGCAAAACCCCTTGCTCTGGTTGGAATGGATCGAGCATTACCGCGCCACCATCACCTGGGCGCCCAACTTTGCCTTCAGCCTGGTCAACGAGCAGGCCGAAGAGCTCGCCCGGCGCCGCTTCGACCTGTCGTCGATGAAATTCTTGATGAATGCCGGCGAGGCCATCGTCAGCAAGACCGCCCGGCGCTTTCTCTCCCTGCTCGCCCCGCACGGCCTGCCCGTGACCGCCGTGCGCCCGGCCTGGGGCATGTCGGAAACTTCCTCCGCCGCCACTTTTTCACGGCGTTTCACCCTCGACACCACCAGCGACAGCGCCGCCTTTGTCGAAGTGGGGGAACCCATCCCGGGAGTGCAAATTCGCATCGTCGACCAGCACGACCAACCCGTGGCGGAGGGCAAAAACGGCCGGCTGCAGATTCGCGGCATTTCCATCACCGGGGGTTATCACAAGAATCCCGAGGTCAATCAAAAATCCTACACTGCGGATGGCTGGTTCATCACCGGCGACCTGGGGATAATCAAGGACGGGCAGCTTTCCATCACCGGACGGGAAAAGGACATCATCATCATCAACGGGGTCAACTTCTACAGCCACGAGATCGAGTCCGTGGTTGAGGAAATCGAGGGTGTTGAAGTCTCCTTCACCGCGGCTTGTGCCATCCGCTCGCCCGGGGAAAACACCGACCGCATCGCGGTCTTTTTCTGTCCGACGCCCGCCGCCGAGGCCCGCCGGCCCGAACTGGTGAAGGCGATCCGTTCGGCGGTGGTGAAAACCGAGGGAGTCAATCCCGACTATGTCATTCCACTGACGAAGGAGGCGATCCCGAAGACGGCGATCGGGAAGATTCAGCGCTCGCAGCTCAAACAGCAATTCGAGCGGGGCGATTACGCGGAACTGGTGCGCAAATATTCGGGCCAGGCCAGCGAGCCCGGCTCCGTCCCGGAATGGTTTTACCGGCCGGCGTGGCGAGAGAGCGCTATTTCCGAGACCGGGGCTCTCCCGGCCGGCGCCTCCCTGCTTTTCTTCGCCGACGATTCCGGCCTGGCGGCAACGCTGGCGCGCGAACTCGGCGCGACCGGACATCCGTGCACGCTGGTCGAGGCCGGCGCCGAATTTGCGCAAACCGGTCCCGCCGGCTTCCGGCTCTCGCCGGGCAACCCCGATCACTATAAAATCCTCTTCGGCCACCTGGACCGCGTGCCCGATTACATCGTGCATGCCTTCACCTACGGCCACGATGAAGGCGAACCCGCCAGCGTGGCTGAACTCGAAACTGACCAGGCCGGCGGTGTTTACAGCTTGCTTGGTCTGGCCCAGGCACTGGCCCGGGCCGATCTGGGTGAGCGCGTGGTGCGGCTGCTGGTCGTATCCAGCCAGACCCGCGTGGTCCATGAAACAGACCGCATCACCTACGCCAAGACACCGACCATCGGCCTGGTCCGCACCATTCCCCAAGAGCTGGCCTCGGTCGATTGCCACCATGTCGACCTGGCTCCGGCCGAAATCAAAACCAACGTCCGTCCGGTCCTGTCCGAATTGCGCAGCTGGAGCCAGACGACCGAGGCGGCCTGGCGCGGTGAGACCCGGAAAATTCCCTGCCTGGAAAAAGCCGGGCCTTCGTCGGCGCCGCGCGAATTGCCGTTCAAGACCGGCGGGCTTTATTTGATGAGCGGCGGCATCGGCGGCATCGGCCAGCACTTCGCCGGTCATTTGCTGCGTCATTTCGACGCCCGCCTGCTCATTGTCGGACGCACGCCTCTGCCGCCGCGCTCAGAATGGAAACGTATCCTGGCGACCGGCGGGCCGGCGGCTGAGCGCATCCGCACCTATGAGTCACTCGAAGTGCAGGGTGGCGAGCTCACTTACGTCGCGGCTGACGTGGCGGACCTGCCGGCGATGCAGGCGGCGCTCGATCAGGCCGTCCAAAAATGGGGCCGCCCGCTGGCGGGTGTCTTCCACCTGGCCGGGGTCTATCAGGAATTGCTGATGGAAAATGAAACGCCCGCCCATCTGGCGGCCATGCTGCGTCCCAAAGTGCTCGGCACCTGGGCGCTCACCGAATTGGCCCGGCAAAGTCCCGGCTGCCTCTTCATCAATTTTTCCTCGGTCATCAGCCTTTTTGGCAGCCTGTCCACCGGTGGTTACGCCGCGGCCAACAATTTCCTCGATGCCTTTTCGCACCACCAACGCACAGTGGTCGGCCTGGAGGCCTACGATCTCATTTGGAGTTCATGGTTCGAAATCGGCATGAGCCGCGGTTCCGAGGCGCACGAGGCACTGCGTTCGCGCGGATATCTCACCATCTCGGCCGAGCAGGGCATGGAATCGCTCCTCTTTGCACTCCGCCACAACCACCTGGAGCTGGTCATTGGTCTCGACGGGAAAAACAAGCGGATCCAAAAATACCTGACCGGGGACACGCCGGCGCCCTCGGTGGAAAAATCCGACTACGTCGCTCCGCGGACCGAGATCGAACAAAAACTGGCCAAAATCTGGGAGGGTATCCTCGGCGTGCCCAAAGTGGGCCTGAAGGACAACTTTTTCGAACTCGGCGGGCGTTCCCTGCTCGCCGCCAAGATGTTCGCCCAAATCAACCGCACGCTGGGCAAGAGCCTGAACATTCCCGCGCTCTTCAAAGCGCCGACCGTTGAGCAGCTGGCGGTGGTCTTTTGTGAGCAGCCAAAATCCAGCGCGATTAAAATCAGCGCATGGCAAGCCGGCGGCACCCGCTCGCCGCTTTTTCTCATTGCCGACGTGGGGATGGAAAACAAGGCGTTTGCCGAACTGGCCGGGAACCTTGGGCCTGATCAACCTTGTTTCGCCCTCCAGGCTCGGGCCTTGTCCGGTGCCTCCAGCCAACCGGCCGGTCTGCCGGAAACCGTGCGCCTTTTGAGCGAGGAAATCACGGCGATTCATCCCACCGGCGACTGTGTTCTCGCCAGCCGTGGATTTGGAGCGATCCTCGCCTGGGAGACGGCCGGACAACTCGCCGCCAAGGGCCGGACCGTTTCGCGGCTGATCTTGATCGAACCGCCGCCCGCCGCTTTTTTTGCCCGCGAAGATGCCGGTCCCCGGCCCGCCTACCGCCTGGTCAAGCCCGCCGCCGGTTCGGGCGGATTGCTTGGCCGCCTCTTCAAGAAAAGTCCCGGCGATGACGGCGGTGTGACCAAGGAGTTGCGCCAGGCCCAGGAAAAAATCGGCGAGGCGCGGCTCGCTCCGGCCGCCTGCGCGGTGGCTGTGTTCGGCGCAAATGGTTCCCAACAAATCTGGCAGGAGCTCGCTCCGGCCGGCTGCTCCCTTTTTCCACCTGGCGAAATCGGGGCGAAATTATCCAGTCTGCTCGCAAAATGAACTCAATCCTGCTCGACCCATCCCTGCGGTCAGAAGTTGACGGTGGCCCGCTTGAGCTACCGGTCGATCATCCGTCCAGCCTGGCCGGGGCGCTGGAAAGAGCGGCCCGGAAATTCCCCTTGCACGGGGTGATTTGCCTGGACGACGCGGGCGGAGCGCACGAGCAAAGTTACCCGGAGTTGCTGGCCGAGGCGGCACGTCTGCTCGGCGGCCTGCGTGAACTGAAGCTCAAGCCCGGCGACCCGGTCCTTTTCCAACTGGAAAAAGGACCCGAGTTTCTCTCCGCTTTTTGGGCCTGCCAGCTGGGTGGCTTTGTCCCGGTTCCCATTTCGATCGCTCCCACTTACGAGCAGCCACACGGCATCCTCGCCAAGTTGCGCAACGCCTGGACGATGCTGGGTGAGCCGCTCACCCTGGCCGGGTCGAGCCTGGCACCGCGGCTGCGGGCCTTCGCCAAACGCGAAGGCCTGGCCGGCTTTCGGGTCGAAACTCCGGAGATCTTGCGCGCCCATTCCCCCGCGACCGCCTGGCATCCGAGCCAGCCCGATGATCTCGCCCTGCTTTTGCTCACCTCCGGCAGCACCGGCCTGCCCAAGGCCGTGCGCCAGACCCAGCGCAGCCTGCTCGCCTGGGGCGCCAGCGTCGCCGCCTTCTGCCAGTTCACGCCGGACGATGTATCCATAAACTGGATGCCAATGGACCACGTGGGTGGAATCGCCATGTTTCATCTTTGCGAAGTGATCGTCTGCTGCCGGCAGGTGCATGTGCCGACCGACGCCGTCCTGCAAAACCCGTTGCTCTGGCTGGAATGGATCGAGCGTTACCGTGCCTCCATTGGCTGGGCGCCAAACTTTGCCTTCGGCCTGTTCAACGAGCAGGCCGATGAACTCGCCCGGCGCCGGTTCGACCTGTCGTCAATGAAATTCCTGCTCAATGCCGGCGAAGTCATTGTCAGCAAGACGGCCCGGCGTTTTCTTTCCCTGTTGGCCCCGCACGGTCTGCCCGCAACGGCCATGTACCCGGCTTTTGGCATGTCGGAAACGTGCTCTCTCGCCACGTTTTCGCGGCATTTCAGCCTCGCCACCACCAGCGACAGCACCGCCTTCGTCGAACTGGGCGAGCCCATTCCCGGGGTGCAAATTCGCATCGTCGACCCGGCCGACGCATTGGTCCCTGCCGGGGAAATCGGCCGCCTGCAGATGCGCGGGGATTCCATCACCAAGGGCTACCACCAAAATCCCGAGGCCAATAAAAAATCCTACACGGCCGACGGCTGGTTCATCACCGGCGACCTGGGGGTGATCAAGGATGGTCAACTTTCCATCACCGGGCGGGAAAAAGACGTCATCATCGTCAACGGGGCTAACTTCTACAGCCACGAAATCGAGTCGGTGGTCGAGGAAATCGATGGCGTCGAAGTCTCCTTCACCGCCGCCTGCGCGGTCCGCCAGCCCGGTGAAAATACCGACCAGGTCGCCATTTTTTTCTGTCCCACGGCCGCCGCCGAATCCCACCTGGCCGAACTGGTCAAGACCATCCGCAGCACCGTGAGCCGCAAGTCAGGCGTGACGCCGGATTTTATCGTGCCCCTGTCCAAGACGGACATTCCCAAGACCGCCATCGGCAAGATCCAGCGCGCCCAGCTCAAGAGCCAGTTTGAGGCCGGCGGGTTTGCCACGGCTCTCGCCCGCGGACAACCGGAGCCGAAGCCGGACAAAATCTCATGGGTTTACCGTCGGGTGTGGCGCGAGGCTGCGTTGGCACCGGACGGCCGTCTGGCGGAAGGCCCTTGGCTCGTGCTGGCGGATGAACTCGGGTTGGGCCACGCGTTGGCCCAGGCATTACAAACCAAAGGCTGCGCTTGCACCATCGCCGTCCCCGGCCCGGCCTTCGCACGGCTGGCGCCCGGAAAATTTGCGATTAACCCGGAGGCCTCGGGCGATTACGATCAGCTCTGGTCTGCGCTTGCAACCGAAGGCCGGGCACCGCGGCAAACCGTCCATTTGTGGAGTTACACCCAAAAGAAAGTCGGCGGCTCCGCGGACGAGTTCGAAGAGGCTCAAAGGTGGGGAATGCGCAGCCTGCTCTGTTTGACGCAGGCGTTGGCGCGGACGCAGAAGGACGACGAACCGCACTTTTTGCGGGTGATTAGCAGCGATGCCTTTGCGGTGCAGGCCGGCGAAGATGTGGCTCTGGAAAAATTGGCGCTTTCCGGCCTGTTGAAGACCCTTCCGCAGGAAATTCCCGGCTTGGCTTGCACCCAAGTGGACCTGCCGGTCGGCGACAGCGCCGGACTGGTCGATTGTTTGTGCCGCGAATTTTGTGATCCGCAGGAATCAGGGGAAATTGCCTACCGAGGCGGCATCCGGTCCAAGGCCATGCTGTCGCAGGTCGAGGCCACGGCCACGGCGGAAACCGCGAGCCTGCGCAAAGGCGGATGCTATCTAATCAGCGGCGGCCTGGGAGGAATCGGCCGCGAAGTGGCCCGCTATTTGGCGGGTGAGTTTCGCGCCCGACTGCTGATCATCGGCCGTTCACCGCCCGCGGCGGTGGAGTCACGCTTGCGCGAACTGCAAAGCTTGGGGGGTGAAGTCATCTATGTTTCCAGCGACATCGCGGATTTGGCCCGGGTGAACGCCGCCGTTTCCGAGGCTGAGGCCGGATGGGGATGCCCTCTCGATGGGATTTTTCACCTGGCCGGAGCCTTGGAAACGCGCCTGTTGGCCGATGAAACGAACGAAACGCTGAAACGCAGCCTGCAAGCCAAGACCAAGGGAGCTTGGGTGCTGAACGAAGTGGCTAAAGACCGGACCGGCCTGCTGGTGGTGCACTTTTCTTCGCTGCTCGGTTATTTCGGTGGCTATCGGTACGGGGCCTATGCCGCGGCCAATGCGTTTCTCGAGGGGCTTTCGCATCACCAGCGTTCAATGGGTTTGCGCAGCTTCTGCCTGATGTGGAGTTCATGGGCCCATACCGGCATGAGCCAGGGCGGGGCCGAAGAAGAGGCGGCCATCCGCGCCAAAGGCTATTTTTCCCTCACGGCCGCACAAGCCCTCGATTTCCTTCGCCTGGCCTTGCGCGCTGATCACCCGCAGCTGATTATCGGCCTGAACGGCCGCAACGCCAACATCCGTTCGTATCTCGACGCGGCCCCGGTCGACGCCGCGGGCGGTGAGAGCGAGTTTGTCGAACCCCGCACCGAGACGGAACGCAAGCTGGCAAAAATCTGGCAGGAATTGCTCAAGCGCCCGCGCCTGGGCGTGCGCGACAATTTTTTCGAGATCGGCGGGCGCTCGCTGCTCGCCGCGCGTCTTTTTGCCCGCATCGAAAAGGAGTTCGGCCGCAGTTTGCCGCTCGCCACCTTGTTCAAGGCGCCCACGGTCGAGTCGCTGGCCGCTTTGCTGGACGAATCTGTCGACTCAGAGCCGCCCTGCCAGGTCCTGCCCATCCAATCCACCGGTTCCCGTCCGCCTTTCTTTTGTATTCCGGGCGGCGGCAGTGACGCCACCGTTTTTCAAGATTTGTCCCGCGAACTCGGCCCGAACCAGCCGTTCTATGGATTACAAGCCCGCGGACTCGATGCCACCCGGGTCGAGGGGGAGTTTCCCAGCGTGGAAGAGGTCGCGGCGGATTTCATCAAGGCCATTCGGGATCTTCAGCCGGAAGGCCCCTATTTTGTCGGGGGCCATTGTTTCGGATGCCTGCTCGCCTGGGAAGTCGCCAGCCAGCTCAAGGCCCAGGGGCAGGAAGTCGGCTTGCTCGTTCTGCTCGACCCGATCGTCAGCAACGTTTTTTCCGAGGATGTCATCGGACGCGACCGCCTGCGTTATCATTTTCAAAAATTCATGCGCATGTCGATCGGTGCGAAGTTCGGATATTTCCTCAAGAAAGTGCGCAATTTCAGCCGTACCTTGGAGGTGAGGCGCCGCATTTCCCATTCCTACGCACAGGGGCGCTCGATGCACCGCCGCTACCAGCTTCGTTCGTACTCGGGCCCCGTCTTGGTTTTTTTGGCTAACGACTCCTTCTTGAAACTCATCCCCGAACGCGATCCCCGCCTCTATTACGAGCGCTTGGCGGCGGAAGGAGTCCACTACATCGAAGTCGAAGGCGATCACCACAGCATGCTCCACCAGCCGGGGGTGCCGGGTTTGGCCGCGGGCCTTCGTGCGTCCTTGGAAAGGGCGGCGACGCCCGCGTTCGCATAAAAAATTTATGCGCTTCTCCATGACCCATCCGCAGCGAACAGCCGGTTGCATTTATGCACTCTGCCTCGCCGCCGGCCTGAGTTCCTGCCGCGGCGAAAAACCGCTGGAGCTGCCCGACGAGCACCAGCTTTCCGCCAACCCGGTGATTTGCCATGTCGATCCAACCAAGGTGGAACGGGCCATTCAACCCAGTTTGTTCGGCACTAATCTGGAGTGGTTTAACAATGCCGACGGCATCTGCGGCCCGGACGGCTCGGTCGACCCGGAATGGAGCGCGCTCGCGCGCGACGAGGGAATCAGCAACATCCGTTTTCCCGGAGGCACGCTTTCGGATTTTTATCACTGGCGCGATGGGATCGGTCCGGTGGATCAACGCCCGGTCCGGGATCATGCGACCGATCCCGGCAGCTCGCCCAATGTCTTTGGCACGCCCGAATTCATCCGCTTTTGCGCCGCGGCCCACGCCCTGCCGCTGATCACCGTCAATGCCGGCACCGGAACCGCCGACGAAGCCGCGGCCTGGGTCGCCTACTTCAACCAGCCGTCAAACGCCGATCGCGCCGCCGATGGGTTTCCCGGACCGATCGGCGTCAAGCTGTGGGAAGTGGGCAACGAGCTCTACCTGCCGGGCAATCCTACGGACAAAATGAAAATTACGGTACCGCCGGAAGTTTATGCCGACCGGTTTCTCGAATTTGCCGCCGCCATGCGCAAGGTTGATCCAACCATCAAGCTGATCGCCATTGGCACGGCCAATTCCACCGTGATTCAGCTCCCCTATCCGGATTGGACGGAAGTTCTGCTCAAGAAGGCCGCCCCTCAAATAGACCTGATCGCGGTGCACAACGCTTATTTCCCCATGATCTTCGGAAGAAAAGGCCTGGGCGCAAAAGAAGTCTATCAAAGCCTGTGGGCTTCGCCGGAAGCGGTGGACCACAGCCTGGGCGACTTGGATGCGCTCATTGATAAATATGCCAATGGCCGGCCCATCGGTATCGCCGTGACGGAATGGGGCGCGCTCTTCTCGAATGCCCCGCATTGGATCGACCACATAAAAACCATGGGCTCGGCCGTTTATCTGGCTCGTCTCATGCAGGTCTTTATCAATCATCCGCGCGTCGTCCTGACCAATTATTTTAAATTTACCGACCGGACGCCGATGGGATGGGTGGGTTATGACCAGAAACCCAAGGTCCCTTATTATGTGATCCAGCTCTTTGCCCGCCATTTCGGCACCCGCCAGGTCGCGGCGACGGTGGAAGGCAGCCCAACCTTCAGCATCGGCCAGGTCGGCGTGACCCCGGCCGAGTCGGATGTGCCGGAAATCACCGCCATCGCCGCATTGGATGACTCGGGGCGCAAACTCTTCGTCAATCTCATCAACCGCAGCTGGCAGACGATTCACCAGGTGAATCTCGACACCGGCAGTTTCAAGGCGGCAGACAACGCAACCGTCTGGGAGATATCTTCACCGGGGTTGACCGATCACAATGGCCCCGATCTTCCTGATGAGATCCCGAGCAGCATGTACGAAGAACCCCCGGTGCATCCCAATGCCAAATCCGCCATCAAAATAGAACAGAAAACCGTCTCACTTAAATCGCCGATTATTCTTCAGCCCTATTCCATCGTCACTGTCGAGCTCGACGCCCAATCATGATCCAGTCCGCCTCCCTCCCCCCGCGTTCTCATTCCTCGACCGGCCGCTTCCGCCCAATCCGGCCGGCCGGCCTGGCCACTGCCCTTTGCGCCACGCTGATGCTGTCAGCCTGCGTCATGCACGGGGTTATGGTGCACGAAAATGGCGTGAAACTCGGGGTGGTCCAGGGAGAGAGCGACCTGCTCCCAAAACCGGGCATTTCCCAGGTGCTTTCACCGCAGGACACTGTCCGCGTGCAAATCCTGCCCTTGGTCGCGGTTGGCGCCAGCCTGGTGCTGGAGCCGTACGATACCATCAAATACGAGTTCAGTTTCTTCGGCGGCGAGTACCACATCTTGCCGGGCGATGAATTAGCCGTGCATTTCGTGTCGGACCCCAAGCGCGATGTTTCCCCGGTGGTGCAGCCCGATGGAAAGATCACCCTGCCGGACGCCGGTGAAGTACTGGCTCTGGGCCGGACCCCCGCGCAATTGGCCGAAGATATCGACGCAGCCTATAGCGACCAACTGAAAAAACCGGACGTCTCGGTCAGTCTCACCAAATCGAGCCTTTCCCTCAGTGCCTCGGCCGGGGAATCGCCCGATGCGTTGTCCGGCGAGGCGGTCGTGCAAGACGACGGCATGGTTTCAATTCCGAAAATCGGCCGGGTCCCGGCGGCCGGACTCACCGTGGAAAAATTGAGCGAAGATCTCTCGGCGCTGGCCTCGAAACAGTTCGTAACTTCGATGGCCGTCCAGGTCAGCCGCCAGATCCCAATGGTGGACAAAGAGAAGGAAGGCCTGGTCGGATACGACCAAATGCTCACCATCTCTCCGGATGGCCGGCTGGCCCTGCCCGAACTTGGTACGTTTGCCGCGGCCGGCAACACGGTTGCCCAGATGCAGGATGAAATTCATCTCGCCCTGATCGGCCGTTATAAAGGCGATCTGACCGTTGCGATGGAGATCGAGCAGTCCCAAGCCCGGATCATTTATGTCGATGGTGAAGTCGGCCACCCTGGCGCTTACCCACTTGGGCCGAACATGACCGTGCTCCAGGCGGTGTCCGCGGCTGGCGGGGTGGTCAACACCGGCAACATGCACCGGGTCACCCTCATTCACCGCGACAACAAAAGCGATGTGTATGTCTATGTCACCAACCTGAACGACTTCATCAACAACGGCGCCAAGAATACCGACTTGGCGCTTTCCTCTCAGGACATCGTCGTTGTTCCGAAGACGGCCATCGCCGTGGCCGACCAGTGGATGGACCAATATGTCACGGAAATCCTGCCGTTCTCCCGCAACGTGAGCTACAGCTATACGCAAGGGACGATCAAGTCGCTTGCACCCAATCTTGCACCCTGAATCCGTCGTCATGAATCCGATGCCTGCAAATACGCTTAACGAAAAACTTTTTAAGCACCGACCGGCGCCGAATTTCTTGATTGTCGGAGCCGCCCGGGCGGGGACGACTTCGCTTTGGCATTGGCTGCGCCGGCACCCGCAGGTGTTTATGTCCCGCGACAAGGAGCCGGCCTACTTCGTCCAAAATGGCTTCAGAGCCATGACCAAGGACAAATATCTGTCGATGTTTGCCGCGGGGGAGGGCAAACCGTGCATTGGCGAGGCTTCCACGGGTTACCTTCCCGCGGCGGAAAGCCCGCCGTGGATTCGCGAAGTCCTCGGCCCGGTGAAAATCATCATTATCCTGCGGAATCCGGTCGAGCGCGCCTTCTCGATGTATTGCTTCATGGCCATGATGGGCCTTGAGCCGATCGAAACGTTTGAAGAGGCGCTCGACCAGGAAAGCCGGCGCATGGCCAGCCTGCAGTTTCATCAAAACTGCTTCATGAATATCCGCGATTATCAATATTTTCATGTTGGTCTATATGTTGACCAAGTTATGCGATATATAAAAACTTTCGGGGCGGAACGGGTGAAAATCCTCCTTTTCGACGACCTGAAGAAGGATCCCTCGGGCTTTTGCGCGGACGTCTGCCAGTTCCTGGAAATTCCCTACGTCAACGGCCATGCCCTCACCCGGGAAAACAGCGTGACCGTCCCGCGATCAATTTCCCTGCAATACCGCCTGCGCGACATGCGCGTGCAGACCCGCAAGCGGTTGGGCGTGTCCGACCGGGCGGTTACCTGCCTGCCGATCATGGCCATGCTCGTAAATGCGAAGCGCGGCACGAAAAGAACCCTCTCTTCGGCGGTCAGGGCGGACCTGGTCGAAAGGTACCGGACAAGCGTGGAACAACTGGCCGATCTGGTCCATCGCGACCTTTCCCACTGGCTGAAATAACCATCTTGATAGAAATGAAAGGAACTCCTGAAAACGTTGTTTGTCCAGCAAGGCCGGGCCAGGGCGGTGGCTCAGTTTTCCAAGATGAAGGCCTGGCTTTGAGCCCGATACCCATGCACCGCAGCTCCAGTGAAGGCAGACGTCGGGAATAAACTTCGGTCCTTCTCAGGCCATTGAACTCAAAACCAACAATCCCATGAAAAGAACCCCGGTCCTTTTATTGTCTTTGGGTGTTATATTGACCGGGCTCCCACGGAATGCCGCCGCAGCCGGCCCGGCTCCTGCACTGATCTCCACCGTTGTCAGTTCGGGGTCTTATTCAAATTCGCTCGATAACCGCACCTACCAGTTTCAGTTGTTGCAATTGAGTCAACCCGGCGGGCGCACGACCTACGCCCTTTGGTTCCCTCCCAATTCTTCCGCCGGGCCGCGGCCCGCGGTGCTCTTCACCGATCCATATGACGGCGTGACTTGGAGCAGCGCTTCGGTGGACCAGTCTTGGTTGGCGCGCTATAATCCCGCCCAGTCCGATTATCCCGACGTGAACGGCCCCTTCTATGGTCCAAACAGCGGACCCATCACCTATTATCCTTGGACGATGGATCAGATTCCGCCGACGGGCGGAACCTGCATGATCCACAACGTGGGAGTCCTTTTTGCCTTCGAACGCTTCTATGCCGGCGGATCGATTGCGGACAATGTCGAGGACACGACGCTCGCGTTGAAATTCCTTCAGCAACAGGGCGGCGTGGACCTGAAACACCTCGGCATTTTCGGATTCTCCTGGGGGGGCTTTGAAGCGCTTTATGGAGCGGCCAACGCTCCCGCCGGCGCGGTTCCGGCCGTCGGCGTCGCCTGGTCGACGCCGTCCGACATGGAACAAACCTATCAATATATCACCCAGGACCTTCCCGGCTTGATTCAAGACCCGAACGTGCTGGCGCAGAGGCAATTGTTTTATGATCCCTATGACCGCAGGATCATCGCCGGCACGGTCACCTCTTTCTCGCCGCTAACGTTGGATTTCTCGTCTTATAACCTCAATTTCCTGCAGGCGAATCTGAAGACAAAATTTTTGGTTTTTCACGACACTTGGGATACGATCGTGCCCTTCGAACAGTCCGTCGCCCTGGTCCAGGCGCTGCCCGGTGAAGTGCAGGGACTGTGGTTCCCGCATGTCGGCCCCATCGACTATAATACCCTGCCCTTATCCCACACGCCGGTCCAATCGGATCTGGAGTCGAGCAACGCTTATGTCTTTACGTCCGTCTACCTGCTGGAACGCCTCCTTCCCGCCAATGCTCAAATCTATATCCCTTATTCCTCATCGGATATCATCACTTATTTTACGTATATTCGGTCCCTGCAAAAACAGGGCGTGGACATCAGTACGCTTTTACCGAGACTAAACGATCTGACGGATCAGCGAATTGTGATGATCGATGAGAGTCCCTCCCCCGGCAATCTTCCGCCCGAGCCTGGAACCTATTGGGTGCATTATTTTTTAAATCTGCCATAGGTGGATCCGCCAAGGTTCCAGTTTCAAGTTCCAAGATTGTGGGCTTGGAGTATTGTTACTTGCTCCTTGTATCCCTGATACTTGGTCCGTTCGGTATTGCTCAATGTCCCCATGAATCACTCCTGGCAAAGCGCAAAGTCACCCGGGCCGCTTGCGGTGGATGTTGTGCATGTTTGGCGGGTCTCGTTGGTGGCGGATGAAAAGCAATGTGCCAGCCTGAGGCAGATCCTTTCCCCTGAAGAAATGCTAAGGGCGGCCGGGTTCAAATTTGAAGTGGATCGGCGGCGCTTCATTGTCGCACACGGTTCGCTCCGGCTTTTGCTCTCAGGCTATCTTCACGCGTTGCCGGAACGTTTGGTTCTGGTTACTGACCTCCTTGGAAAACCACGGCTGGCCGATCAAACGGACGGCCCCATCCGGTTCAACCTTTCCCGTTCCGGCGAGATGGCCTTGTATGCCTTTGCCCAGGGACACGAGGTCGGGGTGGACGTCGAGCAGATCAGGCCCAATGCGGACGAACTGGCCATCGCAAGGCGGATGTTCACCCCAGATGAAGCGCGCCGGCTTGAGACGTTGCAAGGCGATGAGCGCACCGCCGCATTCTTCAATTCATGGACCCGCCTGGAGGCGCTGGCCAAGGCATCCGGTCGCGGGCTCAGCTCCATCTCACATGGAGAATTTTCCTTGCCACCGGAAGCCGGTGGAGCAGGCATGGGGACGGCGAGGGACAATTCTGGTGATGTGGCAGCCTGGCAGATCATCTCCCTGCAACCAGGATCGGGATACGCCGGTGCGGTTGCCGCTGAGGGCACGGCCTGGAAAATTCAATGCTTGGATTGGCTGCCTTAAGCCGTTGCCCCAGCCACCGGTTGGGTTCGGTCCTTTGAGCCGGCGTTCTGCGGAGGCCGGAGAGACCGCCAGAGAATATAGCGGGATGAACGAGTCCACCGAACCCGGCGTGAAGGAACCCATCAGCCTGAGGTCTTTTCACTATACATCGGGATAAAAATATATGAAATAAAGCCGAAAAACACTATTAAAATGACTTTATCTATACATATGTTACATTTGGGAAATATCACCCCGCCCCACCCGTTTATATATCTAAGATGCGCCTGACCGATGTTTCCTCGGTGCGTCCCTGGTATATAAACCCCACACAATCATCGCCAAAAACTGCGCAGCCGCAGCATTTGGCGAAGTGTAGTATATTGCAATGAAAACACCCTCCCCCTCTTATGCTATATTTGTATTCGCGTTCGCATTCCTCGGTTCCCCGGCCAACGGGTCGGTCACGCCTGATGTCACCTGTTCGGTTCAAGCCGGCACCCTGCTAAACCCCATACCCTCGGGACTATTTGGCACCAACCTGGAATGGTTCAACCAGGGAGATGGGCTGGCCGATGCCCAGGGAAACCTCGACACCAGCCTGCTCACCACTGCCGCCAACCAGGAAACCTCCACCCTTCGCTTCCCCGGGGGAACCCTTTCGGATTTCTATCATTGGCAGAACGGTGTCGGGCCGGTGAATTCACGCCCGGTCATGCCGCACGGCGCGGATCCTGGCAGTGAACGGGATGTTTATGGCACCCCTGAGTTTCTCAAGACCTGCCAGCTCATCGCCGCGACTCCGCTGATCACGGCGAATGTCGGAACTGGTACCGCCAGCGAGGCCGCCGGCTGGGTCGACTACTGCAACAATCCGAAAAACACCCAGCGGTTGGCCGATGGAGTGGACCCGACGATGCGGGTGCCGGTGTGGGAACTCGGCAACGAGCTTTATTTAAACGGCAGCGTGCCCCAACAACAGATCACAATGACCCCGCAGGCCTACGCCCAGCAAGTGCTGTCGTTTGCCACGGCCATGCGGAATGCAGATCCTTCCATTCAATTGATGGCCATCGGCGTGCCCAACCGGACGGCCTATTCGTTGACCCAATATCAAAACTGGACCCAGACCGTGCTACAAACGTGCGCAAGCCAGATCGATTATATTGCCTACCATAACGCTTATTTTCCCGGTTTTTTTGGAACCAACGATCCCACTTTGCAGACGGGATATCAGGCAATGTGGGCGGCGCCGGAAACGATCAATCAGGAACTGACCCAGTTGGAAGGATGGATTGCCCAATACCAGCAAGGCCGGAATATCGGGATTGCGATCACCGAGTGGGGACCGCTTTTCGGCATGTTCCCGGACTGGATCGATCACAATAAAACCCTGGGAAGCGCCGTGTATGTCGGCCGGGTCATGCAGGTATTCCTTGCGCATCCCAAGGTGAAGATCGCCACCTATTTCAAGATGGTCGATAACACCTGTTTTGGGTGGGATTCATACCTGAATCAGCCCAAGGTCCCTTATTACGTCATTCAGCTTTTTACCAAGCATTTCGGGACTTCCATGGTGTCAACCAGCGTAACCAGCCCGACCTACTCCACCAGCGAAGTCGGCTATGCCCCGCCGGAGTCAAATGTGGCCAAAGTCACTGCCGTCAGCTCGATCGATCCGGTCAATCACAAGCTCTATATCAATTTTGTTAACCGGGATTGGAGCCAGTCCCACTATGTCCATCTGAATTTGAGCGGTTTCAAACACACGACCACCAGCGGAACATTTTGGTCTGTTTATTCTCCCGCGGTTACCGATAACAACGGACCGGATATGGAGCCGGGGCTTGGCCTAACCTACACCGATCCATCCACCGTGGTGAGTCACATCCAGATTCAATCGCAGACCGTCAATATCACCCAGTCCATCAGCCTGTCCCCTCATTCCGTCGGCACCCTGGAAATTGACGGGGATTAAACTAAAACCGCAGGCCCTTATTTATAAACAAGCGGATAACGGTCGGGATACTCCAGCGATTCCAGCTCAATATCGACATCGAGATCAGGCCAACGCAGGTGCGTGCCATGCAGCAGTTCGACATTCGCAACTTCCGATATCTTTCCGTCTGCAAACCAAGGGAAATCCTCCTTGGTCAGAAGATATTCCCTTTCGCCGACGAGCACCCAGATTCCATGCTTCGAGATGTGCGTGACCTCAACCGCCGAAGTGCTTTTTCCAAGCTTTGCGAATTTCGTCTTCATGTTGTTTGATCTTTGCTTCGATGACTTTGAGGTCTTTCGGGCGAATACCCTTGTTGATAGCCAGTTCTATCTTCGGTTCCAGCCAGTATTTCGCCTCTCCATCCGGTGAAAAGACATGCACATGAATACGAGGCTCTTCGCGGGAGAAAAAGAAAAACCGATAGCTGCGAAATTGGAAGATTGTCGGGCTCATTGAGTGTCGCTAAACTCAATTGAAGCCAATCTACCAGTTCATCGAAAGCAAGGCGAAGAACCCGGATAAGGCCGAGAGTCTTCAGCTCCAATCAATTTGACTGCATTCGACAAAGATGGAACTCAGGCTCTATGCCTTTCAACATGGCATTCGACAAAAAGATGATGCTCGCGGAGGCATCCACTAACCTTCCACCCAAGGACGCGCTAAGCAAACTGGGCTACATTCTCTTTCCGACCGATATTGCTCCCCGAGAAGCGGACGTTCTTCGTGACACAATTTTCAAGGCAGGCCAAGCTGGCGCTCGCTGTCTATTGGACGATCCCGGTGTGCGTGACATTGTCATCAAGCTTCGCGAGCAGTTATCCGACGCTGCCTTAATGCGGGCAAGTGCAGTCGCTGTGCAAGCAATCGCATTCGACAAGAATCCGGACGCCAATTGGAAAGTCAGTTGGCACCAGGATTTGATATTTCCCTTTGCCTCTCAACCGAACAAACGAGGTTTCGATCTGCCGTCGAAAAAGGACGGAGTCGATTACGCCCGACCTCCGATGGAAGTTTTGGAAGAATTGCTCGCGGTTCGATTTCACCTCGATGATTGCGGCGAGACCAACGGCCCTTTGCGTGTTGCGCCAGGGAGTCACCGCCACGGGATATTGCGGAGCACGGAAATTCCAGATTATGTCGCCCGGTATGGTGAAACGAAGTGCTTGGCGAACACAGGCGACGCTCTTCTACTGAAACCCTTGCTCTTGCACGCATCCTCACCCGCGATTAATCCGCAACATCGGAGAGTTCTTCACCTCGTCTATTGTTCAGGGGAAGCCATCTCGGAAAAATGGTATCGCAGCATATAAAACTTATTCTTCAGCATAGCTTGTCATTCTGAGCGCAGCGAAGAATCCAGAGTCGCTCGGTCGGCAGAATCAAAGTGGATTCTTCGCTACGCTCAGAATGACAAAAACAAAAAGGCGCCCCCGACATGTCGGGAGCGCCTTTGAAGTTTTTAGCGAAGGATCGAGTGTCTTTTACTCGTCCTTCTTCGAAGCTTCGTCGAGGATGTCGCCGAGGTTCATCATGTCGCTGCCGCCCTGGCGGTTGAGCGCATCGTAAGCCGCGGTCTCGGAGGCCAGCTGGTCGGCCGAGTAGTTGGCCGCCTTGATGCTGAGGCCGAGGCGACGCTCTTCGCGGTCGATCTTGATGACGCGCGCGGTGACTTCCTGGCCGGACTTGAGCACGTCCTTGATTTTCTCGATGCGATCCTCGCTGATTTGCGAGATGTGCACGAGGCCGTCGATGCCGTGGGGCAGCTCGACGAACGCGCCGAATGACGTGATCTTGGTGACCGTGCAGGTGACGACGTCGCCAATCTTGAAGAGGTTGTCGATGTCGCTCCACGGGTCGACCGTGAGCTGCTTCATGCCGAGGCTGATGCGCTGCTGCTGGGGATCGATGTCGAGGACGATGGCGTCCACTTCGTCGCCTTTCTTCAGCACTTCGGTCGGATGGTTGACCTTGCGGGTCCAGCTCATGTCGGAGACGTGAACCATGCCGTCGATGCCTTCCTCGAGTTCGATGAAAGCGCCATAGGTGGTCATGTTGCGCACCTTGCCGTGGACGCGGGCGCCCAGCGGGTAGTTGTGGCGGACCATGTCCCACGGGTTGGGCTCGAGCTGGCGCAGGCCGAGGGAAATCTTCTGCTCTTCCTTCTGGACGCCGAGGACGACCGCATCGAGCTCCTGGCCGACTTTGAGCAGCTCGGAGGGCTTGGTGATGCGTTTCGTCCAGGACATCTCGGTGATATGCACGAGGCCTTCGACGCCGGGCTCGATCTCAATGAACGCGCCGTAGGGCACGAGGTTGACGACCTTGCCGTGAACTTTGGCGCCGACGGGGAACTTGCGGTCGATCTCATCCCACGGATTTTTCGTGGTCTGCTTGAGGCCGAGGGAAACGCGTTCCTTGTCGCGGTTGACCTCGATGATCATGACCTGCACTTCTTCGCCCTGCCGGAGCATTTCGCTCGGATGCGAGATGCGGCCCCAGCTCATGTCGGTGATGTGAAGCAGGCCGTCCATGCCGTCGAGGTCGATGAACGCGCCGAAATCGGTGATGTTCTTGACCACGCCCTTGCGGGTCTGGCCGGGTTGGATCGAGTCGAGGAGCGCGCGGCGCTTGTCGGTGCGCTGCTGCTCGATGAGCTCGCGGCGGGAAAGAATGATGTTCTTCCGGTCGAGATTGATTTTGAGAACCTTGAAATCATAGGTCTGCCCCATGTATTGGTCGAGGTTCTTGGGCGGCTGGGTGTCGATGTGCGAGGACGGCAGGAAGGCGTCCACGCCGATGCTGACGATGAGGCCGCCCTTGACCTTGCCGCGGACGCGGCCGGAAACGACCGAGCCCTCGGGGGCCTTGGCGAGGATGTTTTCCCAGTTTTTCTTTTGTTCGGCTTTGTCGAACGAAAGGATGGGATTGCCGTTTTTGTCCTCGAGTTTCTCGAGGAACACCTCGATCTGCGAGCCGACTTGCAGCTCGCCGAGGTCGGCGAATTCGGAGGCGGGAATGATGCCTTCAGCTTTGCCGCCGATGTCGACGACAACTTCATTCTGGCCAATTTCGGTGATGGTGCCGGGGATGATCGCGCCTTCCTTCAACTTGTCGAAGGAGGACTGCGCCAGCAGCTCTTGCATGATGGAACTCATGGATGTAAACGATGTGCCGTCGCCTGCTCCAAGGCGCCGGTCCACCGCGATGGCCTTGCGGCCGTGGGTTGATGGTTGAACTATAGGTTAAGGGTCGGCGGGAACAGTGCGGCGTCGCCAACCTGACCGATGAAAATGCCGCGAACGGTTAAAATCCCCTGCCCGGACGCCCGGGGCAAGCGAAAAATCAGCTGTGTTTCACTGCCAGGTGCCGCCCGATGGCGTTGAAAAACTCCTCATAAACCGGCGAATCGCGCAACCAGGTGGAGGTGCCCATGCCCGGATTTTGGTTCAAATCGCCTTGCACCAGCTCGTGCATGACCACGTCCACCTGCGTGCCGCCGTCCGCCGCGGACGAAAAATGCGCCTCGATCTGGAGCTGCCGTCCGCCGGTCATCGAGCTTTCGCCCCCGGTCTCCACGCTGTTCAGTGCCTCGACTACACCCTGCGCCGGGCCGCCGTGCACATAGCCAAACCCCAGCTCATTCAGCGCGGCACGCGCGGCGGCATACGTCGTGCGCTCGTCCGCGGCGAAGACATGGGTCTTCGGCTGCGGCGCCACGAACGGCGCGCTTAATTGCTCCGACACGGAGTCACAGCCGGACAGTACGAGGCAGAGCAGAGTAAGAAATAGCGGAAAAGGTTTCATGTGGCTCCCATTGTCATTCTGAGCGTAGCGAAGAATCCAGATGAATTTTGCCAGCGGAGTCCCTCTGGATTCTTCGCTACGCTCAGAATGACATGTTAATCAGAGTGGCTGCTGCTGCGAGATGCAATGGAGTGTGCCCAAGCCCCAGGCCAAGTCGAGACAGTCGATGGGGATGATCTCGCGGCCGGGGAAACAACCGGCGAGCACTTCGGCGGCCGCGGCGTCGCGGCGCGGCTGGCGAAACGCCGGCATGAGCACCGCGCCGTTGATCACCAAAAAATTCGCGTAGCTCGCCGGCAACGGCTGCCTTTCGCAGAAGCACGGCTTCGGCATCGGCAGTTCGGCCAGCGTGAATTTCTTCCCGGCGGGCGTGCGCATCGATTTCAGCCGCTCAAGGTTGGCCTGGAGGACTTGGTAGTTTTTGCCGTGCCGGCTGGATTCAACCACGGTCACGATGCCATCGGCGCGAAAAAAACGGGTGAGGTCGTCGACGTGCCCGTCGGTGTCGTCGCCGACAATGCCGTCGCCAAGCCAGAGGATCGTGTGCACGCCAAGATAGTCGCGAAGGTTCTGCTCGATTTGCTCCCGTGTGAGCTGCGGATTGCGGTTTTTGTTGAGCAGGCACGCCTCGGTCGTGAGCAGCAGGCCGGCGCCGTTGACGTCGATGGATCCGCCTTCGAGCACCATCTTGTTCGCAAAGCGCCGCAAGCCGAGCGCGGCGGCGATGCGCGACGGGATTTCGTTGTCGAGGTCGTAGGGCGGATACTTGCCGCCCCAGGCGTTGTAGCGCCAATCGGTGAGCGCGACTTCGCCGGTGCGCCCGTTCTTCACAAAAATCGGGCCATGGTCGCGGCACCAGGCGTCGTTGGTCGGGTGGTCGAAGAATTCGACGTTGGCCAGCTCGGCCTTCGCCTGGTTGATGAGCGACTGCGCGCGTTTTTGCAGCGGGCGCGCGACGTTGATGCGCACTTTTTCGCGGCGGCTGAGGTGCGCGACGATTTCGGCGAACTTCGCCGGGATCGGCCGGAAGTGCCGCGGCCAGGTCTGCCGGTTGTGCGGCCACGAGAGCCATACCGCCGATTGGGGCGCCCACTCGGCGGGCATGCTAAAACCAAGGTCGGCGGGCGTGGATTTTTCCTCGCTTTGAAGCATGAGCTTTGAACTTTGAGTTATCACCGGCACCAATTGTCGCGTGGGGAAACCGATATGTCATTCTGAGCGAAGCGAAGTACCGAGCGTAGCGACAGTCTGACATCCATTGAGATTGCGCTGCTCCGCTTGTCTCTGTCCAAATGGATTCTTCGCTTCGCTCAGAATGACAATCCTATTTGGCATTAGCCGAGGTAGCGTTTCGTCAGGCCGCTGTAGGCGTCGATGCGGCGGTCGCGCAGGAACGGCCAGTGCGTGCGGGTCGAGTCCACTTTCGCGAGGTCGATGGGCACAAGGAGAACTTCGTCTTTCTTCGCGCCGGCCTTGGCGATAACCTGGCCGCTCGTGTCCGCGACGAAGCTCTGGCCCCAGAACTCGATGCCGGCGCTGCCGGCCAGCTTCTCGTGGCCGACGCGATTGGTCACGGCGACGTAGCAACCGTTGGCGATGGCATGCGCACGCTGGACGATGTCCCACGCGCTATGCTGGCTGGCGCCGTATTCCTTTTTTTCCTTCGGGTGCCAGCCGATGGCCGTCGGGTAGAAAATAATCTCCGCGCCCTGCAGCGCCGTCAGCCGCGCGCCCTCGGGATACCACTGGTCCCAGCAGATGAGCACGCCGATCTTGCCGAACCTCGTCTGCCACGCGCGAAAGCCGGTGTCGCCGGGCGTGAAGTAAAATTTCTCGTAGTACAGCGGGTCGTCGGGAATGTGCATCTTGCGGTAGATGCCGAGGAACTTGCCGTCCGCGTCGATGATGGCGGCGGTGTTGTGATAAAGGCCGCTCGCGCGCTTCTCGAAGAGCGACGCGATCATGACCACGCCGTGCTTTTTGGCGAATCTTTGGAATACCTCCGTGCTCGGCCCGGGAATGGTCTCGGCGAGCTTGAAATTTTTATGGTCCTCGCTCTGGCAAAAATACTGCGAGCAAAACAGCTCCTGCGTGCAAATGATGTTCGCGCCCTTTTTCACCGCGCCTTCGGCGAGCGTGAGGGTTTTCCTCAGGTTGGCCGCCGGGTCGGCTTCACAAGCATGCTGGAGAAGGCCGAGGATGATTTTGCTCATGGGAAAAATCACTGCCTGGGGTGAATTTTTAATAGACGACCTTGTTCAGCGGATACTCGACGATGCCCTCGGCGCCGAGGTGCTTGAGCTCCGGGATGATTTCACGCGCGACGCTCTCGTCGATGATGGTTTCGAGTGCGACCCAGTCGGGATTGCTGAGCGGCGAGATGGTCGGGTTGCGCAGCGCGGGGATGGCCTTGATAATGGCATCGAGTGCTTTTTTCGGCGCGTTCATCTTGAGACCGACCTTGCTCTCGGCCTCGAGCGCGCCGCGCAGGAGCAGCGCGATGGTCTCGATTTTTTTGCGCTTCGCGGGATTGGCCCAGCTCTTCTTGTTGGCGATGAACTTGGTGTTGGTCTCGAGGAGCGTGTCCACGATGCGGAGCTTGTTCGCGCGCAGCGAGGAGCCGGTCTCGGTGATGTCCACGATGGCATCGACCAGGTCGGGCACCTTCACCTCGGTGGCGCCCCATGAGAACTCGACCTCGACGGGAATTTTCTTCTCGGCAAAGTAGCGGCGCACCGTGCCGACCAGCTCGGTGGCGATGCGCTTGCCGGCCAGGTCCTCGGGCTGCCTGATGGGCGACGCCTCGGGCACGCAGAGCACCCAGCGGGACTTTTGCACCGAGGCCTTGCTGTAAATAAGATCACATACCTCGACGACGTCGGATTCGTTTTCCTTGATCCAATCGAGGCCCGTGAGGCCGCAGTCGAAGAAGCCGTGCTCCACGTAGCGGCTGACTTCCTGCGCGCGCACGAAGCGTCCATCGAGTTCGGGATCGTCGATGGAGGGCGTGTAGGAACGCGAACTCGAAGTGATCTTCCACCCAGCCTTGGCAAAAAGACTTTTGGTGGATTCCTCGAGGCTGCCCTTGGGCAGGCCGAGCATAAGTAATGGCGTGGATGCAGACACAGGGCCAAGGGAGCAGCCGTGCAGGGACGCCTTCAAGAAAATTCGCGGTTATGCAGCCTTGAGAACAAGGCATTTACATAATGCTAAGTTTCTTTTGACAATTGACGGATGAATTGTAAAAATATAATTCAGTTACTAATAACACCCTATGTGCGCCGCCATTCGTTCTGAGCCCAAACCCCTGATTCTAGTCGTCGAAGACGAAGAGGAGCTCGCCAAGCTCATCGCTATCCACCTCGAGGAAGCTGGGATGCAAACGCAGATTTACAATCGCTGCGCCCATGCCCTGCGTTTCCTCAAGCGCAATTTCGCCAACCTGATCCTCCTCGACGTCAACCTCCCCGACCAGTCGGGATTTTCCCTGCTTGAGGAGTTGTGGAAGAACGACATCAACATCCCCACGATTTTCCTGACCGGCAACGCGCTGGAGATGAACAAGGTCAAAGGCCTCGAACTCGGCGGCGATGACTACATCACCAAGCCCTTCGGCTACCCCGAGCTCATCGCACGCATCCATGCGGTGCTGCGCCGCGCCGAGTCCAAAGGCGACTTCCACGTCACGAAAAACGCCAAGATCAGCGACGAACCCTTTGATTTCTGCGGTGCGAAGATCATGCCCGTGCGCCTCGAAGTGACGTTTCCCAACGGCACAGTGCAAAAGATTGGCCGCAAGGAACTCGGCATCCTCGCCCACCTCAATGAAAACCAGGGCGTGGTTATTACGCGCAAGGCGCTCATCCACGCCGTCTGGGGCATGCACGCCGACGTGCGCAGCCGCTCGCTCGACCAATACATCGTGAAAGTGCGCGAACTCTTTAAGAACAACGAACTCGACCTCGGCTCCTTCCGTACCGTGCACGGCGTCGGCTACATTTTCGACCCGCAAGGCGTTTCGACCGAAGGACGCTAGGGCTGGCACCGGGGTCAACGACCCCGGCTACAATTTAGACGCGCCGTATTGGCTTCGTTCTCGTTCTCATACTCATTATCGTTCTCTCAGCGGCCCCGGGTTGATTCGGAGTACGATTACGAGAATGAGAACGATTTCCGGTTTCACACCCGACCGACCACGAGCGAGGCGTTGGTGCCGCCAAAACCAAAACTGTTGGCCAGCGCAAAATCGACGCGCTTATTGACCGCCGTGCGGGGCGTGAAATTCAGCCCGAGCGCAGCACAGGCTGGATCGAGATTATCCAGGTTGATCGTCGGCGGCACGATGCCGTGGTGGATCGCAAGCACCGCCGCGAATGCACCCAGCGCGCCCGCCGCACCGAGCAGGTGCCCGGTCATCGACTTCACCGCACTGACATGCAGCTGGCTTTTCCCCGCCGCAAAAAGATGCGCAATGGCGGCGGCTTCCTCGCCGTCACCGCCCGGCGTGCTCGTGGCGTGGGCGGACACATAGCCGATCTGTTCCGGCGCAAGCCGGGCATCGTTGAGCGCGAGTTGCATCGCGCGGCGCGAACCTTCCGCCTCGGGCGCGAGCGACGAGAGATGATGCGCATCGGCCGTCGCGCCGTAACCCTGCAGCTCGGCATAGATGCGCGCGCCGCGTTTCCTGGCGTGCTCCATTTCCTCGAGCACAAAGACCACCGCCCCCTCGCCCAGCACGAAACCGTCGCGGTCGGCGTCGTAGGGCCGCGAGGCTTTCTCCGGCGCGTCGTTGCGCGTCGAAAGGGCCTTCATCTGTGCAAAGGCGCCCACGGCCAGCGGCGTCACGACCGCTTCCGCGCCGCCCGCGATCATCACGTCGGCCTCCCCCCGCTGGATCGCGCGCGTCGCCTCGCCCAGGGAGTGGCCGCTCGTGGCGCAGGCCGAGGCCACGCTCATGTTGGATCCGCGAAAATCCAACTGGATGGCGACCTGCCCCGCCAGGATGTTGGGCGCGGTCTGCAAGATGAAAAACGGCGAGATCTTTCGGTAGCCGCCCTCGCGCCAGGTCTCATGCATCGCCACGATTTCCGGCAGGCCGCCGAGGCCCACGCCGAGATTCACGCCCAGGCGCTCCGGCGCCAGCGCCGCGCGCACTGCATCAAGGCCCGAATCGACGTAGGCTTCAATGGCCGCGGCAATGCCAAGATGCGTGAAGCGGCCGAGCTTTTTCACCTCTTTCGGCGTGATGGCCGTGACCAGCGGCTGGCCTTGCGGTCCGCGCGGATGCAGCGGCTGGGGCAAAGTCGCCGCCGGCTCGAAGTTTTTCACCTCACCGGCGATTTGGGCGGTGCAACCCGTCGGGTCGAAGTGGGTGATGCGCGCGATGCCGCTGCGGCCTGCGATCATCCCAGCCCAGGTGGCAGGCGCGGAGTTAGCCAGCGGCGTGACTGCGCCCAGACCCGTGATGGCAACGCGACGATTTTGCATATTACCATTTAATGGACGCCTCCCGCCACGGACCGCAACGGGAATTTTACAAACGCTGCCCCCCGCACAAGCCGGCTTTGACTTTGGACTGGCGGCTGTCTCTAATCGCCAACCTTTGACCATGCAGCAGCTCCACCCTTACTGGCGGATGGACTACATCGAGGCGCCACGCTACCCGGCCACGAAGAAGCCATTCACCGAGCTGCCCGCGCTGGGCGATGACCGCACCGCCCTCATCGTCCATCGTTCGTCGTTGAGCTACCTCGTGCTCAACCGCTATCCTTACAATCCCGGCCATCTCCTCGCCGTTCCTTTCCGCGAAGTGGTCGAGATTGGGGAACTCAACGCCGCCGAACGCGCCGACTTGATGGACATCATCATCACCGCCCAGGCGCTCCTGCGCGCCGCGCTCAAGCCGGATGGTTTCAATATCGGCTTCAACATCGGTTCCGCCGCCGGCGGAAGCATTCTCCATCTCCACGGGCACATCGTGCCGCGCTGGAACGGCGACAACAACTTCATGCCCGTGCTCGGCCAGACACGCATTCTCCCGCAGGCGCTCGACGCCACGTGGGAGCGCCTCGCCGCCGCCGCGGCGGGAATGACGAAGCCCGCCTGATCTATCTCAAATTTGAGATTTCAAATTTCAAATTCACCACCTTGCCCACCAAGACCCTGCATTTTCCCAGCCCCCGCCACCTCAGCCAGCTTTACGGCGGGCGCGACGAGAACCTGCAGATTGCGGAGCGCGCACTGGGCGTGCGGCTCGTCACCCGCGAGGACTGGCTGAAAGTCGAGGGCGACGACGGCTCGGTTACGCGCACCGAGGGATTTTTCAATTTCCTTAATGACGCGCGCGGCCAGGGCGTGGTGCTGCGCGGGCCGGATTTCGCGCGCGTGGCCGAGGGTTTCGGCCGCGGCGAGGGCGAGCAGCTCCGCGAGCTCATCGCCCGGGCGTTCGTCATCACGACCAACCGCAAGAGCATCGCGCCGAAAACGCTCGGCCAGAAACTTTACCTGCAGGCCATCCAGAACAATCCCATCGTCTTCGGCATCGGCCCCGCCGGCACGGGCAAGACTTACCTCGCCATGGCGGCGGCCATCTCCGCGCTGCTCAAACACCAGGTGGAGCGCCTCATCCTCACGCGCCCCGCGGTCGAGGCCGGCGAAGCGCTCGGCTTCCTGCCCGGCGATTTGCGCGAGAAAATCCTGCCGTACCTCCGCCCGCTTTACGACGCGATGCACGACATGCTCGATACCGAGGATGTCACCCGCCTGACCGAAAAGGGTGTGATCGAAATCGCGCCGCTGGCCTACATGCGCGGCCGCACGCTCAATAATGCCTTCATCGTGCTCGACGAGGCGCAGAACACCACGCCGGAGCAGATGATGATGTTCCTCACGCGTTTAGGCGAAGGATCGCGGATGATTGTCACCGGCGACATCACCCAAATCGACCTGCCCCGCCACAAGCAAAGCGGATTGCTTGAAGTGCGCCATATTCTCGGCAATATCCCCGGGATCGAGTTTCACTCCTTTTCCGGCGCCGACGTCGTGCGGCACCCGCTCGTCTTGAAAATCATCGAGGCCTACGAACACTTCAAAAACCCGATGGCGCCGACCACCGCCAGTTAAAGCCGGCGCGCTTCCATGTCGTTTATCAAAAACCTGAAACTCATCCGCGGCGGCCTGTTGTCGCCGCGCCGCGTGCGCAAGACCGCCGAGGTCTCGGCGGCGCTTGAGTTTTTGGAAAAAAACCGCGCCATCGCCGCGCTCATTTTCATCGCCACCGTCGCCGCCATCGTGCTCATCAGCTCGGTCGGCGTCGGCACCGCCGACCTGCCCGTGCTGCCCAACCAGCTGGCGGCCGTGCGCATCGTGGCCAGCACGCCCTTCAGCTACACGAGCGTCGAGAAGACCCGCGCCGCCCGCGAACAGTTCCGCAGCCAGGTACCCCCGGTGTACAAACTCGATTTTTCCCCGCTGCAGCAGTTCGAGAAAAACCTGCGCGACCTCACCGCCCAGCTCGAAAAGCTCGAGCATGACTACCCCAACCCGGCCCAGCGCGATGCCCGCCAGCAAGCCCTGGAAAAAATCGTGGACGACTTCAACACCGGCGGCCTCTACCGCACCAGCGTGGATGACGTCGCCCTGCTCCTTTCCCTTGGCGATGCCAAGGCTCGCTTCAGCATCATCGAAAACGGCCTCGCCACCCTGCACGAGATTTACGACGAAGGCATCCACGACAGCTCGCTCGCCAGCTCGCGACCGGGCGCCATCACCGTGTTCCAGATCATCAAGGGCAACGGTGAGATCGCCCAGCGCCCCGTGCAATCGCTCGACGAGGCGCTCACCTTCCTGCGCATCAACCTGGCCGCCGAGGGCATCAGCCGTGAAACCACGCTCGCCCTCTTCCGCATTTTTGAAAATGGCGTCACGCCAAACCTGGTTTACGATTCGATCGCCACCGGGCAGCTCCAGGATGAGGCGCTCAAGTCCCTCAAGCCGATCGTGGTCTCCGTCGTGCGCGGGCAGACCATCATCGAACCCGGCCTGCGCGTCACCCCCGAGCAATATGAAATGCTCATCGCCCAGCGCCGCTTCCTCCTCGACAGCGGCAACGTCGAGATGAACGAGGACCTGCAGCTCTTCGGCCGCGTGCTCCTCGTGCTCGCCATGGTCTGGGCCTCCGTCATCTACATCCGCATCGAGGACCGTGAAACGCTCCAGAGCAACGGCCGCCTCGCGCTCCTCGCGCTCGTCGTCATCATCAACCTCGCCCTCGTGCGCCTCACCTACTCGCTCAGCGGCCTGCCGTATTTCATCGAGCACGACACCACCGCCTCGATCCTGCCCTATACGGTGCCGACCGCCTTTGCGCCCATCATTGTCGCCATCCTCATCGATGCCGGCTCCGGCATCTTCATGGCGCTGCTCGTCTCGATCTTCGCGAGCGTCATCTACGGCAACCGCCTCGACCTGCTCGTGCTCACATTCCTCGCTTCGCTGATCGCCATTTTCTCCTGCCGCGGGCTGCGCAAGCGCAGCCGCGTGGTGCGCGCCGCCGTCCTCGGCGGCCTCGTCGTCGCTGTCTTCGCGCTGCTCATCGGCGTGGTGGACCAGCTGCGCCCCCTGGCCGTGCTGGAACAGATGGCCGCCGGCCTCGGCACCGGGCTCTTCACCGGCGTCGCCATCGTCGGCCTGCTGCCCGTGCTCGAAGGCCTCTTCAAGCGCACCACCGACATCACCCTGCTCGAGCTGAGCGACTTCAACCACCCGCTCCTCCGCCTGCTGCAAATGGAGGCGCCCGGCACCTACCACCACTCGCTCATCGTCGCCCAACTGGCCGAAAACGCGGCCAACGCCGTCGACGCCAACCCACTCCTTGCCCGCGTCTGCGCGCAATTCCACGACATCGGCAAAATCGGCAAGCCCGAGTATTTTTCCGAGAACCAGCGCAATGGTTTCAACCCGCACGAAACCAACAATCCTTCGCTCTCCGCGCTCATCATCAAAAGCCACGTCAAGGACGGCGTGGACATGGCGCTCAAGCACAAGATGCCCAAGCCCGTCATCGACGTCATCCAGCAGCATCACGGCACCACCCTCCTGCGTTATTTCTTTGAGCGCGCCAAACACGAGACGCGGGCGCCCTTCGGCAGCGTCACACCCTTTTCATCCCAGGAAAAAGCCCACTCGCCACGCCGCGGGGACACCATTTATCCCCTCTCTTCCAAGGTTTCCGAGGTCACCTACCGCTACGACGGCCCCAAGCCCCAGTTCAAGGAAAGCGCCATCATCATGCTCGCCGACGGCGTCGAAGCCGCCTCGCGCTCCCTGCGCAAAGTGACGCCCCAGCACCTCGCCGAGCTCATCGAGCAAATCTTCCGCGAACGCATCGCGGACGGCCAGCTCGACGAGTCTCCGCTCACCTTCGAGGAAATTACCAAGATCAAAAGCAGCTTCAATTTCACGATGCTCAACATGCTGCACTCGCGCGTCGCCTATCCGCCCGGCGAGGGAAAGCCCGAGGCCAGAAGCCAGACCTCCTAGGAGAGGTAGTCTGAGCCGCTCTCGTTGGCGATTTCTTCATCGTACTCGTTCCTCGTTCTCGTAATCGTTCTCCAAGAGATCGAGAATGAGAACGAGAAAGATTAAGAGAACGATGGGGCCAACCGTACAACGGCTCGTCACCCTTCACAACGGCCATCCCCGGCTGCGGCCCGACCGCCGTGCCGCCACCGCGCTCATCCGCACCCTCGACGCCCACGCCGGGAAATTTCTCGGCGGCTGCCCGCCCGGCGCGCTTTCCCTCGCCTTCCTCACCGATGCCGGCCTGGCCCGGCTCCATGCCGACTTTCTCGCCGATCCGGGCGTCACCGACGTCATCACCTTCGCCGGCGACCCGGCCCACGGCCTCGCCGGGGAAATCTGCGTTTCCGCCGATGCCGCCGTTCGACAAGCTTGTCCTGAGCGAAGCCGAAGGACCTCCCCGGAGCGAAGCCGAAGGAGTAAAGTATCAAAAAACAATTTCAGCGACGAGCTCACGCTCTACCTTGTGCATGGCTGGCTGCACCTCGCCGGCTATGACGACCTCGCTCCCCGCGAAAAAAGAAAAATGCGCGCGGCCGAGGCCCGCGCGCTGAAATTGCTTCGCGCGGCTGGCTGCCGGCCGCGCTTCCAGCTCGCCAAATGACTTTGCGTCTGTGCGTTTTCATCAAATACTTTAATTCTGATGCGCCCAAGCCGTTTCACTTCGCTCCGCAACGCCTTTTTCTCCGGCCTTTTCCTGATCGCGCCGCTCGCGGCGACTTGGATCGTCTTTTCATGGCTCGTCAGCCAGATCGGCGGCGGCGTCCGCCCCTATATATTCTACTTTGTGCCCACGAGCCGCCTCGACGGCCTCTGGAACATCCTGGCCGCCATCATCGTCATCGCCCTTATCACCGCGATTGGCTATGCGTCGCGCTACGTTTTCGGTAAATATTTCGGCAGCGTGGCCGAACGCTTCGTCCAAAGCATTCCCGGCGTCGGCGCGGTGTATCATTCAGTCAAGCAGATCGTCGACACCTTCAATGCCAAGGACCGCCATAGTTTTAACAAAGTTGTCCTCGTGGAGTTTCCGCGCAAAGGCGCCTACACGGTCGGCTTTCTGACCAGTGAATGCCGCGGCGAAATCCAGGCCAAAACCTCGGAGGTCCTCGTCAGTGTCTTTGTTCCCACCACACCCAATCCCACCGGCGGTTATATCATTTTTGTGCCGCGACATGAACTGGTCGAACTCGAGATGTCCGCCGGCGACGCCATGAAGCTGATCATCTCCGGCGGCGCCGTCATCCCGCCGTGGCCATTGGGAAAGGCTGAAGAACTGAAAGGCTGAACGACGAAAGTATCAAGTACCAGGCAACAAGTAATAAGAGTCCTATAAGCTTATTTTGGTACTTGATACCTGATACTTGGTACTTTGATTTTTTCAGCCCTTTCTGATGCCCGGCCCCACGCTCCAGACCGATGCGCTCGTTCTGCTGAAACAGCCGCCCGCCGACGCGTTTCAAACCTTCACGATTTTTTCCACCGAGCATGGCGGGCTCCTCGTGCTCCAGCGCCTGCCGAAAAAAAGCGCCCCGGCTTCCGTCGCGCTCGATTTATTCGACGACGTCGCGCTCTTCCTCGAAAGCTCCAACCAGGGCCGCACCTGGTTCGTGCGCGAATCGCGGCTCATCACGCGGCACGGTGGCATCGGCCGGCGTTACGAGTCGCTCCGATTCGCCTCCACCCTCGCCACGCTCGTCGCCCGCAACGCGGTACCGGACGAAAGCCGCGCGCCCGTCGCCGCGCTGTTGCGCACCGCCTTCGCCGCCTTCGCCGAAAGCGCCCGGCCCGACCTCGTCTATTTCAAAAGCCTCTATCGCCTGGCCCGCGACGAAGGCTACCCCGTGAAACAAGAATGGCTGGCCGGCCTGCCCACCGCCCAGCGCGCCGAGGCGGAACGCCTCCTCGCCACGCCGCTCGCCGCCCTCGAGGAAACCCCATCCGCCAGCGCCGATCCATCCTCCGCCATCTTGCTCCGCCGCCTGGAAGATTACCTCCGCGCGAACACCGAGATTTTGCTGGAGTGATCCGGCCTGTTTCCAGGCCAGTGTAGTTGGTATTTAGTAATTGGCAGTTAGTAACTAAAATCGTGCGCCTGTCGGTCTCGCCGAAGCGAGATACCCACCAATTACTAACTACAAAATACTAACTACGTCGGCCTGAACTACCAACTACTGCCCGCCAGTGGGCCGCATTTCGCCTGCGGGCACGCTTCCACCGGGCGCCGATCCATTCACTTTCCCCTTTAATTCCCCGCGCTTTTCCGCCATGGTAGTGTTTCGTGGCAAAAACCCAGACCCTCGGCCCCGGTGAGATCCATGCTGCTCTCGACCGCCTGGCCGCCGCCATTTCTGCCCGCCACGCCTCCACTGATAAGCTTCTACTCCTTGGCATCGCCAACGGCGGTATCGAGCTGGCCCGCCGCCTCGCCACCCGCCTGCACGCCCGCTGCGGCACGCTCGATATCTCCTTTCATCGCGACGACATCGGCGGCAACCCCATCCCGAAGGAATTTGCTCCCACGCACATCCCCGCCGACGTGAACGGCGCCACCGTCATCCTGGTGGACGACGTGTTGTTCTCCGGCCGCACCGCCAAGGCCGCGCTCGATGAACTCTTCGACCACGGCCGGCCGGCCAAGGTTGAACTTGCCGTCCTCGCCGACCGCGGCGGCCGGCGCCTGCCCATCGCCGCCGACTACACCGGCCTGACGCTCCCTGCCAGCGATGACGAAAAAGTTGTCGTCCGCCTCGATCCCGCCAATCCTGCCCGCGACGCCATCCGGGTCGAGGCCGCCGCCCCCCTTCGAAAATCAAAAGTCAAAAACTGAAATCCACCATGCCCTGGACGCGCCGACATCTCATCACCATCGAGGAACTTTCCCTCGCCGAAATCGGGCAGATCCATGCCACCGCCAGCGCCTTCAAGAAAATCCTCCAGCGCAGCGTGAAAAAAGTCCCCGCGCTCCGCGGCAAGACCATCGTCAACCTCTTCCTCGAACCCAGCACCCGCACCCGCCTCGCCTTCGACATGGCCGCCAAGCGCCTCAGCGCCGACGTCATCTCCTTCGACGCCGCCACGTCGAGCACGACCAAGGGCGAAACCCTCCGCGACACCGCCCAAAACATCCAGGCCCTCCAGGCCGACATGATCGTGATCCGCCACGCCGCCTCCGGCTCGCCGCTCTACCTCTCGCGCCTGCTCGACATCCCCGTCATCAACGCCGGCGACGGTGCCCACGAGCACCCCTCACAGGGCCTGCTCGACACCTTCACGATGAAGGAGCACCTCGGCGACCTGCGCGGCAAAAAGGTCGTCATCCTCGGCGACATCCTCTTCAGCCGCGTCGCCCGCTCCAACATCCACGCGCTGACCAAGCTCGGCGCCGCCGTCACCCTCTGCGGCCCGTCCACCCTCGTGCCGCACTGGTTCACCGACTTCGGCGTCACCGTCTCGCACGACCTCAAGAGCGCCCTGGACGGCGCCGAGGTCGTCATGCTCCTGCGGATCCAGCACGAGCGCCAGACCAGCAGCCACTTTCCCTCGCTCGGCGAATACACCGGCATGTTCGGCCTCAACAAGACCCGCGCCTCCTGGCTGCATCCCAAGGCCATCATCATGCACCCCGGCCCCATCAACCGCGGCGTCGAGATCGACAGCGACCTCGCCGACGGCGCACGCAGCGTGATCCTCGAACAGGTCACCAACGGCATCGCCGTGCGCATGGCGGTCCTCTACCTCTGCGCCGGCGGCCAGCCCGAAAATGTTGCGCCAACCGAATAAATCCCAAACGCCAAATCCTCCTCCGTCGCTCTTCGAGCTATGGAGGACACGGCAAATCCCAATGAAACTTCAAACGAATCAAAAGTCTCAACCGATTCTCCATGCCCAACCTTTCTAAAAATTTCCTCCGCCTTGAAATTTCTTTGGCGTTTGGGATTTGGCCTTTGGAATTTTCACCATGTCATCAATTTGGATAACCAACGCCCGCGTCATTGATCCCTCCGCCAAGCGCGATGCCACCGGCGACCTCTTTGTGCGCGACGGCCTCCTTGTCGATTCCCTCGGCGCCGCCGACAAGAAGCGCGCCAGGAAAATCGACGCCCGCGGCCTCGTCGCCTGCCCCGGCCTCGTGGACATCCACGTGCATTTCCGCGAGCCCGGCCAGACGCACAAGGAAACCATCGGCTCCGGCTCGCGCGCCGCGGCCGCCGGCGGCTTCACCACCGTCGTCTGCATGCCCAACACCACGCCCGTGGTGGACAACGTCGGCACCATCCAGTTCATCAAGGACGCCGCCACCCGCGATGCCGTGGTGCGCATTTATCCCACCGGCTGCATCACCGTCGGCCAGAAAGGCGAGCAACTCGCGCCCGCCGGCTCGCTCCGGCGCGCCGGCGTCGTCGCCCTCACCGACGATGGCCATTGCGTGCAAAACAACGAGCTCATGCGCCGCGCCCTCGAATACGCCAAAATGTTCGACCTGCCCGTGATGGACCACTGCCAGGACGACGCCCTCACCCACGACGCCGTCATGAACGAAGGCGTCATGTCCACGCGCCTCGGCCTGCGCGGCTGGCCCAATGCCGCCGAGGACCTCATCGTCTCGCGCAACGTCATCCTCAGCACCTACACCGGCGCGCACATCCACCTCCAGCACGTCAGCTCGAAATATTCCGTCGAGATCATCCGCCGCGCCAAGGCCCGCGGCCTGCGCATCACGGCCGAGGCCACGCCGCATCACATCGCGTTCACCGACGACGCCCTCGCGACCTACGATACGAATTTCAAGATGAACCCGCCGCTGCGCACCGAGGCCGACCGCCAGGAAATCCTCGCCGGCCTGCGCGACGGCACGCTCGACTGCATTTCCACCGACCACGCCCCGCACACGATCGACGAAAAGGACCGCGAGTTCGACTTCGCACCCTTCGGCATCATCGGCCTCGAGACCGCGCTTCCCGTCTGCCTCGCCGTCCTCGTCCGCCAGAACAAATTCAAACTCCCGCACGTCATCGACCTGATGACGCGCAAGCCCGCCCAGGTCATGAAACTTCCCGCCGGCACGCTCGCGCCCGGCGCACCCGCCGACATCACGCTTTTCGATCCCGATGAAAAATGGCGTTACGACGCCAAGGCCGGCTTCAGCAAATCCAGCAATTCCCCCTGGCACGGCCAGACCCTCGCCGGCCGCGTGAAGACCACGCTCGTCGCCGGCCGCATCGTTTTCGACGGTCAAAAGATTATCGCGGGTTGACGCCTCACTCGCTTAAAAACCAGACGCGTGCGAGTATTTGGTAGTTGGTAGTTTGTCGTCCTTGGACGTTGGATGTTCGCAGGGTGCACCAATTACCAACTACAAAATACCAACTGCACGCCATACTTGCACTCGCCAAGCTCCCCCCGGGTTGCATGATCCCTGCGCGTGATGCCCGACCAACTCACTCCCGTCCTTACCGCCGCAATCGCTGCCGAGATAATTTTTTCTCTCGCGGGTTTGGCCATATGGTTGCTCGTCACGTTCCGCCCGTCCGTGCGCAAACAGCCTGCGCGCCTTGCGCCGTGGCCGGTTTCGTTCAGCGACTTTCTCGTCGGCGCCTTCGCCGTCGTCGGAGGCGGAGTTTTTGCCCAAATCCTCGGCGCCATCATTTTCGATCCTTTGCTCAAGAAGTTTTCCGCCAGCCAGGACACGCACCTTGTCGTTTATGGCGCAGCCTTCCAGTTGGGCCTGCTCGCCGGGGTGACCGTCGCGGGTTCCTATCTGCGTGCACTGCGGAAAAATCGCGAAATTTCCTCACCGCACCGCGACACGCCATCCGTCCTGCTGGCCGGCCTCATGACGTTTCTCGCCGTGCTGCCCATGGTCTATCTCACCGGTTACCTCTGGAATCTATTCCTCGCCTGGCTTGGCTTGCCACCCGAACCGCAGGATTTGGTCGACGTCTTTGCGCACGCCAAATTATCCGCATCATCCGTGGTGCTCTTTTTGCTCGCGACCGTCACTGCGCCGGTGGTCGAGGAACTGGTTTTCCGCGCCGGGCTTTTTCGCTACCTGCGGACACGCGTCCCGCGCTGGGCTGCGCTCACCCTGCCCGCGCTGTTTTTCGCCGGGTTGCACGTGGACTGGAAAACATTGAGCGGCTTGGACAGTTTTCTTCCCCTCGTCGTGCTGGCCCTCATCTTTTCGCTCGCCTACGAGCGCACCGGGAACATTCGTGTCACCATGATTGCGCATGCCCTTTTCAACCTGAATATGATCCTGCTCATCATGGCGGGAATGCCTGCATGACCCCGCTGGGAAAACCCCAAATCACAAAGCTCCAAATCCCAACCAGAAAAATTTCCATATCCACGAGTGCCGCGACTTTTGTGATTTGGAGCCTTGGGTTTTGGAATTTAAGAAATGTCACTCCTCGCAAAAAATAAATCCGGCTCCGTCGCCGCGCTGGGCGAGGAAAAGCTCATCGCCCTGATCCGCCGCTGGCTGGGCCCGGTCTCGCCGCCCACGCCGTTCGGCATCGGCGACGATTGCGCCGTGCTGCCGGCCACCTCGGCGCGCCAGCTCATCACGACCGACCCGGTGATTTACGGCCGGCATTTCGACGACGCCACGCCGGCCGCCGCCGCCGGCGCCAAGCTGCTCAAGCGCAACCTTAGCGACCTCGCCGCAATGGGCGCGCAGCCCACCGCCGCCGTGCTTTCGCTCACGCTCGACCCGCGGGTGAGCGTGCGCTGGCTGGAGCAATTTTACCGCGGCCTCGCCGCGGCCGCGCGGCGCTGGCGGGTGCGCATCGTCGGCGGCGACCTCACGCAGGCCGAAAATTTCGTCGGCGCCTATCTCACCCTGCTCGGCTCGGCCGCCGGCCCGCGCATCGTCATGCGCAGCGGGGCGCGCGCGGGTGACGCGATTTATGTGACCGGACAACTCGGCGGCAGCCTCCTCGGTCACCATTGGCGCTTCACGCCGCGCCTGGCCGAAGGCGCCTGGCTTGCGCGTCAGTCCGCCGTGCGCGCCATGATGGATGTAAGCGACGGCCTGGCGAAAGATCTCCGCGCGCTCACGCCGCGCGGCGCCAAGCCCGCGATCGATGCTGCGGTCATGCCGGTAAGCGCGGCCGCCCGGCGTCTCGCCACGCACACGAAAAAATCGCCGCTGCACCACGCGCTCTGCGACGGCGAGGATTACGAGCTCGTCTTCGCCCTCGCCCGGGCCGCCGACGGCGCCGCCTTTGAGAAAAGCTGGCTCCGCGCCTTCCCACGCACCCACCTCACCCGTATCGGGCAATTCGTCCGCGCTGGAAAACGACCGGTTAATGCCGTGAATCTCGACAACTACCACGGCTACGAACATCTGAGGTCGTTTTAAACAAAACTGTAGCCAGGATGGCTCTTGGTTTGTCATTCTGAACGAAGTGAAGAATCCACTTGGACAGCGCCGATACTCGCAGCGTAATCTTACTGGATTCTTCGCTACGCTCAGAATGACATCGGACTCCGAAACCGGCTGCAGTATTTTTAAGACGCTAAAGCGTAGTCGCATTCCCTGACCCGTGGGATTTTTTTGGCATTTGGCCGATTGGAACTTTGGGATTTGAACACCACATGACGATTTTTGAAAAGCTCCGGGGCGGCGTTGCCACGGCCTCGGCCGAGGAGACCCGCTCGCTCGCTGCGGAACTCGCCGCCGCGCTGCCGCCCGATTCCACGCTCGCGCTGCACGGCGATCTCGGCGCGGGCAAGACGACCTTCGTGCAAGGCCTCGCCCACGGTTTCGGCATCGTCGAACCGGTGACCAGCCCCACGTTCACCATCTTCACGCTGCATCGCGCGTCGAGTTGCCTGCTAGTGCATCTCGACGCCTACCGCCTGGACGACCCGCGGCAAATCGAGGCGCTCATGCTCGATGACTTTCTCGTAAGCCCGTGGTGCCTCGCGGTCGAGTGGCCCGAAAAAATTGCCGCCTGGCTTCCTGACCACGCCCTCCACCTCGCGCTCGGCATCGCCGACGACGGCCGGCACACGATTCGGTTTCAGTAGATCAGATTCCGACCCCGCATTTTTCCGCGGATTACGCGAATGAGCGCGGATCAGACGGATTTAAAAGTAAACGCTCGAACTGGCGCAGCATTTAACCACGTCCGCAATCCGGCGTTCTTGCCATCCGCGTATATCCGCGACATCCGCGGAAAAACTCGCCTTTAGGTCTGAAACCAATCTTCAGCTCGCCGGCGTTTCCGATTTCGGTTCCTCGACCGGAGGCTCTTCGGCCACCACCGCGGCAGGTTCGCTCGCCGGGGGCGCTGACGCACCATTGGTTTCGGCCGCGGCTGGCTCGCTGGGCGCAGCTTCTTCCGGTGCGGCCTCGGGGAAGTTTTCCGGGTCGTTCTCGGAAGCTTCGGCTTCCTTTTTCTTGGCCTCGGCAATCGGCGGCGCCGCAAAGAGGCGGCCATCGATAAACTCGGTCACATACCCTTCGGTCACGAGCCAGCGCAGGTCGCCTTGCAGGCGGACGAGCTTGCCGCGCTGTTCGGGCGTGATCGCGGGCGCCGGGATCGCCGGGATTTCCCCCGCGGGAGTTTCCCCGGTGGATGCCTGGAGGGTCGCAATCGGCCCGAGGCCGAGGAATTTTTCAGGGAGTTCGCTGGCCCGGATCATCGGGTGGGCTTCGATAAAGGCGATGAGCATGCCGATGCTGTCGGCAAAAACCTGGCCGGGGACGCGGAACCGGCGTTTCACGGCGCAGACGTAGCTGATGCCCTTGGAGCCCTTTTTGAAAATGGTGAAGCTTTCGCGGCGGAGCCGGCCGCGGAGGCCGTTGGCGGTGTCGAGCGGAAAGCGGCGCTGGCGTTCGAGATGGCCTTCGACCGCACGGCGGATCTCGCCGGGCGCGAGCGTTTCAAGGATCTTGCCGGGGAAACGCACCGGATCGAGGGCGCGCAAGACTTTATCCGATGCGTGGGCAAGCAGATAGGCGCGGGCCTCTTCGAACGAGTCGAAGGTCGGTGCGGGCGTCGGCGCTGCCACCGGGGTTTCGGCACTGGAATCCTTGTCACTTGGTACTTGTGACTTGGAACTTTCGACGACGGGCTCGGCGGGCGTGGTCGGGTCGGCTGCTACGGCCTCGACCGGCGGCTGGGCCGCAGCCGGGCTGCCGGATTTCCACGTGTACCGCGTGGTCTTCTTCATTTTCTCGAGCCACTGGTTGATCAGCTCGGGATCGCGGACGGACTCGATGCGCTCGCGGAATTGTTCGAAGGACATGCGTGCCACCTTGGCGGCATGGTGCTGCTGGATAGTCTGGAGATAACGGTGGTAGTTGGGCGGGCCAAGGAGTTCGCCCGTGATCGTGCAGCGATTGATGACTTGGAAGTTTCCCTTCGGCGGATCGATTTCGACCTCGGCGAGGTCGAAAAATTTGTCGAGATGCGTGCTCAACACATGGGCGATGACGGCCGCATCGGTCTCGAACGGCAGGCCGTCGGGCACGCTGAGGTAAAGCGGCGCGGGCTTGGCCGCGGGCGTTGTGCCCTCGGTCGCAGCGGCGGGCTTGCGTTGGACCACGGCGACAAAGCGATCGTTCTTGGCCAGGATGGTGCGCGCAATATCGAAGAGTTCGAGCGTGCGGCAGGAAGCGCGGATGGTCTTCGCGAGCGCGGCAAAGCTGGTATCCTCGGGATAGAAGGCGACATTGAAAAAGGGGCTTTCGTAAGGCGGACGCGGTGCCTCCGTCGCGCCGCGGGGCGCAAACTGACGCGGGCCGCCCGGGCCGCCGCGCGAATCGCGAGGGTCGCGGGAATCACGGGGATCGCGGCGGGGCGGACGATTGGCGGACGCCGGGGCTTCGCCTCCGGCAGGCGCAGCCGCGGGTGCGGCGGTGCCAGCCGGCTTGCGGAAGGCACGGCGGTCGCGGTGCAGCGCGGTGCCATCGCGAGAGTCGGGCCGGCGGTCATCGCCTTCGCGGTGCGGGCGATCTTCGCGCCGGCCACGCGGACTGGCGCGGCCCGCAGGATCGGATTTGTCCTGCGTCCATTGAGTGCCGAAGCTGAAGCTTTGGAGCTGGCTTAGGTCGAGTTTGTTGAAATCCGTATCGGGATTTTCCTTAGCTGCAGGTTCGTCCATGAAATAATACAAAGCGGGCCGGGGCCCGCGCAAAGTTGCGCAATAGCGGAGGGACAATCTCTTCGGGGAAGCTGGGTGTGGCAAGGATATTTACGCCCGAACACATCTCGAAGGTTACAGCGGAGCAACAGGTGGGAAAACGACGGGGTCGTTTTTAGAGGGAACCCCGGAAGCCAATGCCGAACGCGATGTTCGGTGGAAATCATTGGGCGACGGATGGGCCAACGAAAAAATGCTGAAAGTCCTCACGCCGGAAAGTCACCATGAGCCAGATAAAAAAAGGTGCCGCGATGTTGAGCTGCCCGACAAGAATATGCGAAATATTATCAGCTGCCTGCTTCCAAAAAGGTGAAAGCGACACCAAGGCGACTTCGGTGGATTGATTCCAGATGGCGAAGCCAAGGACAAATAACAGGAAAACCTGAAGGCAAAGGCCACCCACGATAAGCGCCCATCCACGGCGAGGCCAGGAAACCGGGCTGGCTAGAATCAGGGCCAACAGGAGGGATCCCGGCCGCCACGTGAAGTCGAACGAATCCAAGTCAAGGTTGCGCACCGGGCCGGAGCCGTCGGGCTGCATCAGTTCGCGATTAATGATGACAACGCGGGTGTCGTGCGTGTCGAGCGGTTGGAATTCCAAACTGCGCTGACCGGCTTGGGAAGCAAAGACGCATTGGCTGACGGCTCGAAAATAATCACTGCACACCGTCGGCAATCCCGGCCATGGAATAAGCGAGAGCCCGAAGAGCAGCAGGAACCACCCACCGAATACGGTAATGGTTTTATGCGGCCGCATGGCTTTGTTCCCTGCGCGTGGCCCACGACACCCAGCCGATGACAAAAAAGATCACGGCGATGACGAACAATCCCGGCCAGAGCTCTTCATGCGCTGGGGTGAAAAAGTGCGGACGATATACCCCGACCAGAAAAAGCGTCACGAGACGCACGAGGTTGACGAATCCGACGGCCAGCGTGCCAAAGGCAAGGCCGACGATTTTACGCCGCAGGGTGGCGGGAAAGGCGAGGATGCTGGCCCAGAGAAAGATGACAAATTCACTGGCGGAGCATTCGTTGATGACGGTCATGGCAAAACGTGAAGAAACCACCGTGCTTCCAGCACTATGGGTTCCCTGCCCCAGCCCGTTGAGGATTTTACCCGCCAGTTTCGCATCGAGCTGCACGCACTCCGCAAGGAGGCTTTGAAAGAACGGCGCCAGGGAAATCACAGAGAAAAGAATGATTAGCCCGATAAAACTCGCGCCCACCCGGAAAAGCGGGCCTTTGCTCGCCCACCAACGTTGCCAGGCGGGGGCGGCCTTGGCGCCGGATCCAGGCTGGGGTTTTATTTTTTTGTGTCGTCTCACGATTGCCGGCGACCATGACAGACAGGCAATCCATAATCAACCAATAGACGCCTCAAGACCACGCGCTCCTGTTCAAAGCTCGCGTTTCCCGCGTGGAAATCCAAACCTAAGCCATGAAACCGCGGCTCTATTTGGAGACCACGATTCCAAGCTATCTCACCGCCTGGATCAGTCGTGACTTGGTTATGGCCGGCCATCAGCAAACAACGCGGGAATGGTGGGAAAACCGCCGCAAGGATTTCGATATATTTGTCTCGGTGTTCGTGCTCGACGAGGCCGCAAGCGGCGATGCCGGTGCGGCGAAGAAAAGGATGGAATTGCTGGCTGGCATACCTGTTCTTGAGGTGGATGAGCGGGCCATTGCTTTGGCCAACAGCATTTTGGCGTCGTGCGACTTGCCCGCAAAAGCCGCCACCGATGCCGCCCATATCGCGGTTGCAGCCGTTAACGGCATGGAATTTCTTCTCACATGGAACTGCGCGCATCTTGCCAACGCCGAATTTATCCCCAAGATTAGGGCGTGCTGCGAAGCGGAGGGCTACAGCTGCCCTACAATTTGCACGCCGGAAGAACTGATGGGACTCGACCTATGAAAGACACAATCGTTGAGGAAGTTCGTCGCATCCGCGAGGAACGTGCCGCGAAGTTCAAGTTCGACGTGACCAAAATCATGAAGGACGCCCAGCGCCGTCAGCGCACGATGAAGCGCAAGGTGGTGTCCTTCCCAGCCTCCTCTCCGGCTTCCCGCCGGGCGCGCTGAAAAAAACGCTATTTATTGCTGCTGCCCTCCTTCGCTGTTCGAGCTACGCAGGGCAACTTTCGCATCGCGAAAGTTGGTGCTCGGGAAGGGACTCGAACCCTTACGCCTTACGGCACACGCCCCTCAAACGTGTGTGTCTACCAATTCCACCACCCGAGCGATTCCAAACAGGGAAGGCGCACTAAGAGCCATCGCCCAGACCTTGTCCAGCCCGGAAATCTTTCAAATCATCGGCCACGGATGACACGGATTTACACGGATAAGCCAGTTCCCCATCCGTGACTATCCGTGGAATCCGTGGTCGATCCCTTAAGATCAAAGTAGCAGGTGTCAGTGTGTGAAGTATCAGGTCCCAAGTATCAGGATTAGGAATTAGGCATCAGGATTCGGGAGTGGTCGGCTATCTTGGAACTTGGCACCTGGCACTTGAAACTTAGCGTCCATCGCGCTTGTTACTTGTCACTTGATACCTGATACTTCGGCTTATCCACACCCGGCCATGACCCACCACGACGAAATCCAGCGCGCCCTGCTCGCTTCCTACGAAGCGGACGGCGGCATCAATCACCTTGACGGAACCAACCTGCCTTCGCAGGCCTCGGTCAACCAGCTCGCGGTCGATTGCATGCATCTGCTTTTTCCCGGCTACTTCGAAGAGCGCGGCCTGGCAAAAAAAGATGTGCCCGCGCACGTCAGCCACCTGCTCAAGGACATCGAGGCCCGCCTCACCTCCGAGGTGGAAAAAAGCCTGCGCTTCGCGCGCGACCCCAACGCCGCCGCCCGCGCCCGCGAGCTCACCGACGCCGCGCTCGACCAGCTCCCCGCGCTGCGCAAAATCATCCAGACCGACGTCGCGGCCGCCTTCAGTGGCGACCCGGCCGCGCGCAACGTGGAGGAAATCATCCTCGCCTACCCCTGCGTGCTCGTCATCTCGCTGCAACGCCTCGCCCACATACTCTACCATCTCGGCGTGCCGTTGCTCCCGCGCATGCTTACCGAGTACGCGCACGAACGCACCGTCGTCGACATCCATCCCGGCGCGCGCATCGGCACGCATTTCTTTATCGATCATGGCACCGGAGTCGTCATCGGCGAAACCGCGACGATCGGCAACCACGTGAAGCTCTACGCCG
>Ga0210398_10000068_pt1 | contig 133746 bp, 112 predicted proteins | sample IncBWC4OmetaG_FD_161047 | JGI IMG/M metagenome (GOLD analysis project Ga0210398, IMG submission 161047) | Forest soil microbial communities from Barre Woods Harvard Forest LTER site, Petersham, Massachusetts, United States - Inc-BW-C-4-O | ecosystem: Environmental > Terrestrial > Soil >... | reverse complement strand
CCGCACTACAACGTGTACGCAGTCGACAACTGCGGCGGCTCTGAAGGCGTTATCGATGGGACTGTCGCTGCCGTCAGCGGCGAAAGTGGCTCGACGGCAATCGAGCAAGACATGGCGGGGACCAGAGAATTCGCCTCCAGCTCAATGCGTTCACCGAACTCACTAGATAGGGGTTGAACAATAGTAGCGCAAAGGGCGGCCCGAGATAGCATCATGTAGGGGGCGAATCCCGTGCCAAACGCGGCTTTTCGGCCACAGCAACTGGATCTCGATTGTATTGAGGACTAACGGGCCGATGGCTCAGCCGGCGGAAATTACTCCTGCGCCTTTCACATTGGCGCGAATGAATTGGACAATGTCGTCCATCGCCGTGCCGGGCTGGAAAATTGCAGCTACGCCTTGTTTCTTGAGGTTATTAATATCCTGATCGGGGATGATGCCGCCGACGAGCACGAGAACATCATCCATCTTATTTTGCTTCAGCAGATCCATGACGCGCGGCACGATCGCATTATGCGCGCCCGATAGAATCGATAAGCCGATGACCTGCACATCCTCCTGAAGCGCGGCGCTGACGATCATTTCCGGTGTCTGGCGCAATCCGGTATAGATCACTTCCATGCCAGCGTCACGCAGGGCGCGGGCAATCACCTTGGCGCCGCGGTCGTGCCCGTCGAGGCCCGGCTTGGCCACGAGAACGCGAATCCTTATTCCAGCAATCGGATCAGCCATCGCCTCCATTTAACCACACAGAACAGCGGGGCGCACACTTCCGCCAGCGAGTCAGCCCGCAAGAATCTTCGTATCCAGGCTCTTCCACAGATACCAGCAGGCCACGCTGCGGTAAGGTTTCCAGCACTCGGCAATTTTTTCCATTTGTTCCGGCGTCGGCAGCTTGATTTTGCGTTTGCGGCCAGTTTTTCGCGCAGCCGGCTTCTTCGAAGCCTTTGCTCGTCGTACATCGAGATAATGCTTGAACATCGCCATGCGCACTCCGAAGTCTCCAGTCGGCAGGACATTTTTACGTCTCAGGGAGAACATCAGAAACATCTGTGCCGTCCACACACCAATGCCTCTAACTCGCGTGAGGTGCTCGATCACCTCTTCATCCGGCAGGTCGGCGAGGCGAGAAAAATCGAGCTGCCCTGAAGCTGTCTTGGCGGCCAGGTCCTTCAAATAGGAAGATTTTTGTTTCGAAAGGCCAACGCTGCGCAGTTGTTCGTCACTCAGCTTCAGGATGCCTTCTGGCGTCAGCGGGTCGCCGGCGAGAGCCGCAAACCGGTTGAAGATGGTGACGGCGGCTTTGCCGTTGAGCTGTTGATACACGATTGCCTCGGCGAGGCTATGAAACTCCGGCGGGCCGTACTGCATGCGGAAGGGGCCAATGCGAGCAATGATTTTTCGCAGTACCGGATCGGATTTTTTCAGGTGCGTTAGAGCCTTGCGCATGGAATACTTCTATCATAAGGCTCTCCTCTTCCCGGCGGCGAACAAAGGTCGAAGATGGCAATACTTAACGGCGAGGCTTGCGGAGAAGGGTCCGTAAGCTTGTACTGATCGAAGAACCTTCCCCGGCATCGGCCGGCGGAAGCCGAAAACCGATGCGCACGCGCGCCGGCTCTTTAGGAGCCGTGAGTTCGTTAAGCGCTTCTATCAAATCGCGAATCACTGAATCGTGAGTATCTGCGCGATTCTCCAATTCATAGATCTTCGCCGCGAGTCGCCGATTGGTGGCCAGCAATTCACGAAGACGCACGAAGGCGCGCACTACGAAAACACTCATTCGAATGGCGCGCTCTGAATTGAGGACGATCGCAGCCATGATCGCACCGTGTTCGGTGAAGGCATACGGCAGATATCGCCGGCCGCCTCGGCCTTTCTTTGAGGTCGCAAATTGCGACCTCAAAGCGGCACGTTCCTTTCCGGTAAGCTGAAACATGAAGTCGGATGGAAACCTTTCTCGATTGCGCTTTACTTGCTCGTTAAGACGCTTGACCGGCACCCCATAAAGCTCAGCAATATCGGCATCGAGCATTACCCGTTGATGGCGCAGGAACAATACGCGCGTTTCCACGGCGTAAACGGGGGTGAGACGATGTTTCGATGTTTTCGAGAGTGCGGTGACTTTTGACTTGGCCATTTGAGGTCGCAAATTGCGACCTCAATCATAGATCAGAAACGTCCGCGACTATGGTTGCTCTTCAGCCAGAGATTTTGCTGAGTTCGCTTTTGGGCCAACAAGACGCTTGGCCTTTCGAAGCTGCTTTCACGCTAGGTGATGCTCGTCTCCGTGTAGGTCCCGTACACATCGCGAAGCGCTTCGCAAATCTCGCCAACCGTGGCGTACGCTCGGACCGCGTCAACGATGAAGGGCATGGTGTTTGCGGCAGATACATTTCCATTTCCACCCGCGACCCGAGGTTCCTGCGCAGCAGCTTTCTTGAGCGCATCCAAAGTTCGCTTTACCTCGTCATTCGATCTGCGTCCGCGCAGCGCCTTCAGCTTCGCGGTTTGCTGGCGAGCGACACTTTCGTCGATGTAGAGAATATGCGGCGGCTCTTCCTCGATCACGAACTCGTTGACGCCGACGATAATCTTTTCTTTAGCTTCCGCTGCGCGCTGGTACTGGTACGACGCCTCGGCGATTTCCTTCTGCGGGTAGCCCCGTTCAATCGCCTTCACCATGCCGCCCATCGCATCCAGTTTGCCGAAATAATCGAAGGCACCGTTCTCCATTTGGAGCGTGAGATTTTCCAGGAAATACGATCCGCCCAAGGGATCAACTGTCTGGGTGGCTCCGGATTCGTAAGCGATGATCTGCTGGGTTCGCAGGGCGATCCGTGCGGCTTCTTCGGTTGGAAGTGCAAGGGCTTCATCGTAGGAGTCGCAGTGTAAAGACTGGGTGCCCCCCAGCACCGCCGCGAGCGCCTGTAAAGCCACACGCGCGATATTGTTCATCGGTTGTTGTGCGGGCAGCGAAACTCCCGCGGTCTGCGTGTGAAAGCGTAACAGCCAAGTGCGCTGATTTTTCGCGCCGAAGCGCTCTTTCGTTACGCTAGCCCAAATCTTCCGTGCGGCGCGATATTTCGCGATTTCTTCAAAGAAGTCATTATGCGCGTTAAAGAAGAAGCTCAGCCGCGGACCGAACTCGTCCACGTCGAGACCACGTCTTTTCGCCCATTCCACGTACTCGATGCCGTCATACAGGGTGAACGCCAGTTCCTGCAGAGCCGTCGATCCGGCTTCGCGAATGTGATACCCACTGATCGAAATCGTGTTGAACCGTGGAGTGAATTTCGACCCGAACTCGAATGTATCGATTACCAGCCGCATCGACGGCGCCGGGGGATAGATGTATTCTTTCTGCGCGATGTATTCCTTCAGAATGTCGTTTTGAATCGTGCCTGAAATCTTCCTCCAGTCGGCACCTTGCTGCTCAGCCACGACCAAATACATTGCCCACAAGACCGATGCGGGAGAATTGATCGTCATCGACACGGTCGTCTTTTCGAGGTCGATTCCGTCAAACAGGATCTCCATGTCCTCGAGCGAGTCGATGGCTACGCCGCACTTGCCGACTTCACCCTCGCTTGCGGGGTGATCTGAGTCATAACCCATGAGCGTTGGCAGATCGAATGCAACGGAAAGACCGCCACCCCCGTGCTCGAGCAGGTATTTGTAGCGTTGGTTGGTCTCTTCCGGCGAGGCGAAGCCGGAGAACTGCCGCATGGTATAAAGCTTGCCGCGATAGCCCGTCGCATGAATGCCGCGCGTGAAGGGAGGCGCTCCGGGGTAGCCAAGATATTTTTCTTCGCCCCAGTCCTCTGGAAGATCAGCCTGAGTGTAGAGCCGCCGAATGGGCATACCAGAGATGGTCGTGAACCGGGCCTGGCCTTGCTCGTCGACGTTCGTTCCACTTGCCGCGCCGCTCGGCCGCTCGGGAGCTTTTTCGAGCGTCGGAGCCAGGGTCTCCTCAGCCCATTTCTTTTCGGCGGCGGATGGATGCCGATTTTCAAAAACGTCGGCTGCAGGACTATCGGCTACTTGCGGTTTGGTCGATTTTTTCCCAGGCATCAGAACCTCAGTATTCTGTTTCGATGATAGGGAAGGGCGCGCTGATGGGCAAGACGCACATCAAAGCCTGTAACGACCGGTCGGTTAGTCAACTTCCTCTTTTACTCAGACTTTCGTGAAATCTCCCATGCCTTGGCATATTTCCACGAAACATAGGCGGCATGATAAAGGTGCAGAAGCAGCCCCTCGCGGCTGTCGAGAAATCCCAACCGAAAAAAGTAGTTGTAAACAAACGTGGCCAGCGGTCGAAGAGCGATGTTCGCGACGCTGAATCGACCCTGCCCTTTTGCAACTGCCAATTGCGCGCCGAGCGAGGAATAGCGATTCATGTGGGCGATATAGAGCGTGAGGTTTGGGTACGTGTAGTGCAGCAGCGCGTTCCTAAAGCGGGCAGTGTTCTGCGGAACTCCCGGCATTAACTCGCAGCGATCATGCGGATCGTGGCCGGCAACGAAACCCTGTCCGCGGCGGAACAGGCGCAGCTTGGGATCGGGATAGAAACCTCCGTGCCTGATCCAGCGGCCCAGAAAGAAATTCTTGCGCGGCAGCCAGTAGCCGTTGGCCGCATTGGACCCGCTGATTGCCACACGAATTTCCTCAGCGAGGCCCGCACTCACCTCCTCGTCAGCATCGAGCAGCAGAACCCAATCCTTGGTGCACAAATCGATGGCGTATTGTTTTTGTGCAACATAGCCTCGCCACGGTTCGACGATGACTCTGGCTCCGCGTTCCCGGGCGATCTCGCAAGTGCGATCCTTGGATCCAGAATCGACCAGCACGATTTCGTCGGCCCAGCGCACGCTTGCCAGAGTGCGGCCGATATTGGCCTCCTCGTCCATCGCGACAATGGCAACGGAAAGAGTCATAGAAAGAACCGGTTGTTTGCCGAATTAGTTGGAGCCGAAGTCAAACGGCTTTCCCGGCATCCATCTGCTCGTTAGCAGGAGCAATCTCAATCCCGCTCCCGCTTCGCTTTCCGACCTCCGAAATTAAGAACACCGCAAGGATAAACAATTCCGGCTCGATCGGATGACGATAGCGAGCGTGCGGAAAAACAAAGTAATAGATTGCGGGATAAGTCAGCATCAGCCCCCCGAAAAGCCAAGCCCCGGGCCGCTTTTGCCGGATGGCGCGCCCAGCGCCCCAGATTCCGAGCACCGAAGAAGCAAGAAAGAGAGAACTGCGGAAGTCGACCGGTGCCAGGCTGTCGGTGGGCCGAGGCACGCCATTCCAGAAATAAAAAAAACGTTTGAAGCTGATGACGGCGAATCTCTGAAAGTTCGCGCGAATCCATTCGAACGCCCGCTGTCTGCAGTAAGTTTCATAACCCAACTCGCCCATGCGCTTGAAGTTTTCAAATTCCGGCCGGTTGAGATTAGGCTGCAAAGACGCGAATAGCATGCCATCCGAGAATTTGTTATTGCCGAGGCGAAGCTGCAGGCCGAAATCATCGCGGATAAAGACGAACCGTCCAAAGATTTCATAGTTTCGGATTAGCCACGGCGACAGCACCAGAAAAAATATCAGGGAAGAAAGCGCAACTCCCGCTACCGACGGCAATCCGCGACGAGATCTTCGCCACCAGATCCAAAGTCCGCAGAACGGAAGAAAAGCCAGCATCGAAGGATTGGCCAACGCTCCGATTCCCCACAAAGCGCCGAAAAGAATCCAGCCTCGCAAGCCCGGCAACTGCTCCAACTCCAGCGCCATCAGGAAAATAAGCGCGAGCATTAAAGGTGTCAGGGTCGTGTCCCAAATCCAGTGAATCGACCAGTACCAGATATAAGGATTGAGCGCCCACGCCCGGGCCGACCAGATTGCAACTCGTGGGCTGAATGTCAGAAATGCGATCAGAAATATCGGAATTGTAGTGAGTGACGCCAGGAGGCTGTTGATGGAGAGCAGAACCCAGGCGGATGTGTTCGTGTAAATTCCGAAGATCTTAAACACCCCCCCGATCAGGTAGGGATATAGCGGCGGTTCCCACGCGCTCACACCGGTCTCGCCTCCGTAAGGGCTGCTGAATCCTTCTCCGAGGGCGATCGATCTCCCCACGCGACCCATTTCGAAACCAAAGCCGAAATGGTCTTCCGGCGTCCGCGTGCGGTACTGGTGGAGCAATCCGATCAGCGCAACTTGAATGATGAAGGAAAGCGGCACAAGCCACAGAACAGACTTAGGCACTGCAGGCCGCGAGGGTCTTGCCATCGACGATAGTTTAGCAGGCAAGAACGGCAGTAGAAGTGCTTGCGCAATCACCAATGCTCGATGATCGGTCCGCTACTGCAGTTTTGCGTACTCCGCCTTCGCTCGCTTAAGAACGGGTATTCCTGGGTCAGCGTCGCTCCAGAGGGCCAAAAAGTCACGATAGGCAACCGCGGCTCTTTGCCGGTCAAGGTCGGAACCATTGCGTTGCCCTCCTCGGGCTTGCAGCGCATAGGCGCGAGCCAGGCCCAGCTTTGCCATCGGCGCCGTTGAGCAGCTCCACACGATCCCGCTGTGATCGAGAATTCGCTGAAACTCATCCGCCGCCGCCGCCCCGTTTCCCATCGCAAGGTTCGCCTGACCTCTCACATATACCCATTGAAGGCACGAAGTATTCGCGAGGAATGGAATCAAGGCCAATTCCATCGGCCTCGCCGCCTCCAATCGCTGGACCCCGAGCGACCCGTCGTTGGCCGCAAGAGCCAATTCTGCGTTAATGGTCGGCAGCCACAGACTTTGCATTTGAGCGTCCAGCGGCCACCGCTTGGCCAGATCTCGTGATTGCTCTGCTGCGCGGCTCGTTTCTCCAGCGATTGCAAACGCCAGTGTCGCCTCAATTTCGACGCCCTGACTGTTTGGAGAAAGCTTCAGAGCTTCCCCGGCCAGCCTGGTCGCTTCCTTGTTGTCCCCAAACTCAGCCTCCCGCAGCGCGGCACTTGCCTGATAAAGCGCGGCATTTTCTTTGTCGCCGGTACGCATCGCGGCGTTCACGGCCTGCGTCATTAGTCCCCGAGCCTTTTGAAGGTGGCCTCGATACGCTTCCGTGTCGGATTCCAGGCCAAAACCGTGGGCGGTATATTCGGGGCGTCTTTCGAGCCACGCGATTTCTTTCGCCATCATCGCGGTGTCGTTAGCCAAAAACCCCAAAACGTAGGAGTAAATATGAATATCCAGATCATCGAGTCCCCGAGCCCGCGCCGTCGCCAGTAATTGACGTGCCTCATCGAGGCGCTGCACCGCCAGCAACGCCTCCGCCAGATTCTCGTAACCCACCACATTATCGGGTGAGAGCCGCAGGAACTCTCGATTCGTACTCACGGCCAAATCGTTTTGTCCTTGCTCGAAATACAAGATCGCGAGGCTTCCATAAGCGATGTAATCTCTGGGATAGCTTTCAATCCACTGCCGGTACACCTGCGCCGCTTTATCCAGTTCCCCGGTCACATCCTGGAAATAGTAGGAGGCGATTAACAACTTTTCCCTTTCGCTGGCTCGGTCGCGCAATTGAAATGCTTTGGAAAAGTAATCGCTCGCCCGTGCGACCTCGGAAAGACTGCTGTAGTTGCCCCCCACTGCCCAATACGCGATCGCAAAATTTGGATCAAGTTCAATCGCGCGGAGTCCATGCGGCAGCGCATCCGCCGAACCTTTCTCTCGCATCGCCTTGTACTGCAGGCTGTACTCTCTTAGTGCATCGAGCGAGGAGGTAGTCGCCTGCTCCAGAGGAACATCGAAGCGTTGAACAGTAGCGAGAGATTCGCCCAGACTCCGGCGGATCTTGGCAGCTGCATCGCCCAGCGTTTCCAGGATTTTTTCCTTTGCTGGAGCGCTCACCTGCTCTTGCGCCAGCACCTCCCCGCTTTGGCAATTCACCGCTTTCAATCCCAACACAAACTCGCTGCCCAGGGCAGCAATCGCGCCCGCAATATACGCCTTGCTGCCTGCACGCAGACAAATTTCGCGCGCCACCGCGGGAACCAGTTGAGTATTCGCCGGACGCATCATCAATTGCAGAGTTGCCGCGACCTTATCGTCCGAAAGAATATTGAGAAAAGGCGACTGCTCCAGGCTGACGCTCAGCGCCTGCTTCAGAGTATCGTCAAAAACCGGGTCACCCGTGGAGTTCGCAAAATCCGCAAGCACAATCGTATCTTTTTCCGTGAGCCTCGCCGCCCGTCGCCCATGCCAGTACAGGCCTGCTGCAATAGCCGTGGCAACGACGATCACGGCCGCCAGCCAAAACATGCCTTTCGAGCGAACCCATTTGGATGGCGCCAGTTTCTTTTTCGTTTTCGTTGTGAGCGACGATGCGCGATCTGCCACACCGACCAAACCCGCTCTGCCCGATTCGGTTTCCCGCTTTAACCGGCGCAGGTCACCGCGCATCTCTGTCGCCGACTGGTAACGCAGCTCTTTGTTTTTCTCCAGCGCCTTGTTAATAATCCGTTCCAGTTCTGGAGGTGTTTGCGGATTCAAGGTTACCGGCGCGACAGGGGCGCCGTGCAGAATTCCGTCGAAGATCGCGGCTGAGGTGGTTCCTCCAAAGGCCGTTTTTCCGGTTGCCATTTCATACAAAACCACGCCGAAGCTGAACAGATCGCTGCGAGCATCCGTCTTGAGGCCCAAGGCCTGCTCGGGCGACATATATGCGATGGTGCCCACCGGGTTGCCCGCGTCCGTCAAGCCACCCTCGCTATGGCTTTGGGTCGCGTCCACGTCGCTCACGATGGCCTCTGCCACGATCTTGGCCAAACCGAAGTCAAGAACCTTGGCATGGCCGCGCTTGGTATAAAAAATATTGCCCGGCTTGATGTCGCGATGGACTACGCCAGCCGCATGCGCTGTTTCCAGAGCATCCGCAATCTCCACTCCCAGCGACAGCACCTCTTCCACCTCCATCGGACGACCTCCGATTCGGTGCTTCAGCGAGACGCCGTCCAGGAACTCCATGACAATAAAGGCGGTCCCATCCTCCTCGCCTATGTCATGGATTGTGCAGATGTTGGGGTGGTTTAGCGCCGAAGCGGCTCTCGCCTCGCGCCGGAATCGCTCCATCGCGACCCGGCTCTGATGAACTTCCTCGGGCAGGAATTTCAGGGCAACCAGGCGTCCGAGCTGCGTGTCTTCGCCTTTATAGACCACCCCCATCCCGCCACGTTCAAGCGTCTCAAGGATGCGGTAATGCGAGATAGTCCGCCCAATCACTTGCGCGAATTTTACGTCGATGGCACCGGCAGGTCAACGAATGCAGCGGATGCGAATCTTCCAGGGCTACGGTTGTCCGGATGGTCCCACGGAGGGCGCGACTCCCGGCAGTACATCCTGCCGCGGAGCGACATCTGGTACTTGCGGCATGTGCGTGACTTGGCCGCGCGTTGCCTCCGTGACATCGATGCCGGAATGATCGAGCAACAACCCCGTAGCGCGGTCGAGTTCGACACGTGACTTCTCGTAGGCTGCCTTGGCGGAAACCAGATTCGATTCCGATGTCGTTAATAACGAGGCATCCTGCAGGATCGCAGTTGTGGTGGTAAGACCAACTTTCAACTTCTGCTGATCAGCGTCTAATGTTTGCCGGGCAAAATCGACAGCCGACTGTGCAGCCTCGACGGCAACAAGGTTTTGCTTCAAATCAAATTGCGCGTTGCGAACCTCGACCCGCACCTGGTTTTCGAGCTGGTGCAGGCGCACCTGCGCCTGGCGGTATTCGAGTTGTGCGCGCACCTGGTTGGCCTGCGCTTCGCGATTGCGCAGCGGAATGCTCAGACTCAAGCCAACACCCTTGTCTGGAGCCGTGGAATTGACGAGCTGATTTAACGTGCTGCCGTAGCCGACCGAGTTCGCACTTTGAAATGGCGGAGGCAGCGTCGGCGTCGTGAAGCAGTATTTAGCGGCCGGCGCAACAGCGCAATTAGGAACGGCCGGATTCACATTTCCACCCACGCCCGATCCGCCGTAATAGGCGAAGGCATCGAGCGTCGGCAACAGGGCGTTGTGCACGGCTTTAGCATTGAGATCGCGCGAGTTGAGATCGATGCGCGACTCCACCAGCTCTGCTCGATGATTGATCGCCTGATTGATCAAGTCCTGCGTCGGAGTCACTTCCTCCTGCTGGGGGATCAGCATTGTCGACATGGGAATTACCTCGGCTTCGGCAAATGTCGGATCTTCGATGCTGCGGCTCACGGCGTTCTTCATCAGCAATTGCTGGAGCTGCAGATTGTTCTGCGCGAGAATCAGATTCTGCTCATCGGTCGCGACCGTGCTCTGCGCGCTCACTACCTGAATGGGAGGTGCAGTTCCAACTTTTGCCTGCTGCTTGGAATCGTCCAGAGCCTTTTGCGCATAGGTAAGCGCTTCCCGCTGCACACGAACGTTTTCGTAGGCATAGACGAGATCCCAGTACATATCCTCGATCTGATCGACGGTGGTGATGATCTGCAGGCGGAAGGCCACGTCGGAAATCTCGCGATTGTTCTTGGCGATGCGGATAAATCGTAAGTTCGGCAGCGAGCCGAACCCCTGCAGCAGGTTCTGCGTCAATCGGAACTGGAAATTGGAGCTGATAAGAGGCGTGATCTCGCTGGTTATCAGGTTCGAAGTTGTGTGCGTATTGTCGAATCCCGCGCTCAGCGAGGTCCCCCATTGAAAACCCTGGCTGTAGGAGAAGTTCCCGGTGTAGGTGTTCTGTGCAACTACTGGAGCCGGACTTAAAAGCGTAGTGGATTCCGCATTGTCTTTATCGAGCTGCAGCGTGCCGGTGAGAACGGGGTCGAAACTCGTAATCGGTGAACCAATGCCAAGCGTCGAACTCACCAAGCCATTTGTTCCCGTACCGATGCCGCTCGCGGCGATCGTAGTACCGCCCGTGCCGGAGCCGACGGTTCCGCCGAGTCCGCCTACCCCGCCGCCGGGTGTGTTCTGGACAATGCCGGCATTTACGCCAAGAATGCTGGCGCCCGACTTCGCCCGCAGATAGTCGGTGTCGGCAATGTTTAAGTTGTAGCGCGCAATATCCAGATCGAGATTATTTTCGAGGGTCAGTGCGACCGCGTCATCGATCGAGAGATATATTTTCCCATCGCGCATCAGCGAGTCTATGCGCGGCGAATTCGCCAAATTCGGCTCGGGTACGTTTCGCGCCTCATACGACTTCAGAATGTTCGGAAACGCTGGAAGAGGTTTTGAATAATCCGGCAGGTCCGCCGATCGCCGCTGGGCTGAGATGGAGGTCGACTGTGGTGTGGGAGCGGCAGGAACCTCCTGTGCGTGCGTAGAAGTTCGAAGCAACGCAGTGAGCGTGATGGCGAAGGCCATTAACTGTGCTGCAATCCGCCGCGTGCGAGCGGTCTCTTCGCGCGAAGGCAAGGGCAAAGGCATGGGTTGTCTCCTTGGAATCGAAACAATCGTGCATCTTTGAAAAGTGCAAGATGGATTTTGACGGGCAAAAAAAATGAAAGCGTCGTTCCATCTTAGCGGGACTCAGAGGGAACGACGCGCGTGCAGATTGTAAAGAATTGTTAGAAGCCGTAGTAGTTTTGTTTCCTGCGCTAGTGTTTTTCCCTGCGCCGTCACTATGGCGCGTTTCCTCCGGGTGCAGGCTGCGCAACCGAAGGCAGAGCTTTGCGAGGCGCGACGTAAGGAGCATTCGGCATGTGCGTGACCTGGCCGCGAACCGCGTCGTCGATGCTGATGCGGTCCTCATCCAAAAGCGTGCCGGTCGAGCGCGCCAATTCCACCCTTGCCTTTTCATACGCGACGGTGGCATTCACCAGAGTCGATTCCGCGGTCGCCAGTTGGCTCTGGTATTGCAGCACCAGCGTCGTCGTGGAAGTTCCGAACTGATATTTCTTCTGCTCCGCGTCCAGAGATTGGCGCGCCAGATCAAGTGCAGCCTGCGCCGATTCGACACTGGCGCGATTTTGTTGCACGGAGTACTGCGCGTTGCGAACTTCGATTCCGACCTGATTCTCGATTTGCTGCAGGCGCATCTGCGCCTGGCGAAACTCCAATTCCGAGCGTATCTGCACCGCTTGAGCGGCGCGGTTGCGGATCGGAATGTTCAGGCTCAAACCGAAACCTTTGTCAGGGTTCGTAGAGTTCACCAACTGGTTCAGCGTGGGTCCGAGGGGGGTGGTCGGGAAGACTGGCTCGGGGTTGCTCGCACTCAGAGGTCCTGGCGCAGCGCAGCCGAATGCCTGCTGCAGCTCCGTCTCGGGAGTCGAGCACTCGTTCGCAGGATTCTGTGTGCCGCCCACACCCGCTCCTCCGTAATAAGCGAACAGGTTCACCGTTGGGAGCAGCGCGCTGCGCACCGCCCGGTTGCTCATGTCACGGCTGTTGAGATCGATGCGCGACTCCACCAATTCCGCGCGGTGGCGCAAAGCATCGTTAATCAAATCGTCTGTGGGTGCGACCGGCTCCTGCGCCGGAATATCGATCGTCGACGATGGAATAACGTCAGCCGTGGCCAGGCGCTGATCGTGCAGCGAGCGGGTCAGTGCATTCTTCATCAGCAGTTGCTCCAGTTGCAGATTGGTTTGCGCGGTCGTAACCAACTGCTGATCCTGAGCAACTGTGCTTTGCGCGCGAACCGTTTCAATCGGTGCCAGGCTGCCGATCTCAACCTGCTTCTTGGTATCCGATAAAGTTTTCTGCGCGAACGCCAGCGATTCGTTCTGCACGCGGGCATTTTCATAGGCGTAAACCAGATCCCAATAAATGTTCTCGATCTGATCCACTGAATCGATGATCTGCAGACGAAATGCTACATCGGAGATTTCGCGGTTATTCTTGGCGATCCGAATAAAGCGTGTATTCGCCGCGAATCCCAGACCCTGCAGTATCGGTTGCGTGACGGTCGCCCTGAAACTGGAGTTCAATGCCGGACTCACACTGGAAAAGAAGCTGTTGGTCGTTTGCCGTGTGTTATTAAAGCCCACAGAAAGGTTCATGCCCCAGTGGAAGGCTTGGTTGTAAGCAAAATCGAAAGTTCCTGTGTTCTGAGCCAAGGTAGTGTCCGGGAGAACTCCCTGAAAAATGCTGGTGGCCGTCTGGCTAAGATGATCATCCTGCAACGTCGCTGTGATGACCGGGTCGAAAGGCCCAATCGGAGGCCCAAAGCCAAGAGTCGAACTTACCAATCCGTTGGTGCCGGCGCCGATTCCGCCTGCGCCGAGGCTGGTGCCGCCACTGGCCGCTCCTGCATTCGCGCCAATGCCTCCCACGCCGCCGCCTGGAGTATTCAACACTGTTCCGCTCGGCGTACCAAGAATTGAAGCTCCTGCTCGAGCGCGCAGTACATCGGTATCGGCAATATTGAGGTTGTAACGGGCGATCGCGATATCGAGGTTATTCTCCAGCGCCAGGGCGATAGCGTCGTTCAGCGAAAGATAAAGCTTGCCATCGTGCATCAGATCGTCGATTCGCGGAGAATTGCTCAAGTCGGGCGCCGGCAGGTGGCGGGGCACGTATGGGGCAACCGGATTGGGAAAATGCGAAACTGGCTTGGCGTAGTCGAGCACCGCCAGCGGCCGCGTGACAGTGCTGCCCTGCGGCGCAGGCGCAGAGGGTGGCTCCTGAGCCCAAGCTGCAAGCCCGAACTGTGCGAATAGGATTGTGAGAACTGTCAGCCGCGCTACCGAAGCGAAACGAGGCAATCGCATCTACTCATCTCCATTCATAGAAACAATGCAAAAAATGTCGATTTCGATCTGGACTGCGGAACTACTGGAAAACGGCAGTCCTACTCAGATGTTGGTACGTCAAGATAGGCTTCAGGGTTCCTTCAAAACGGTAATTCGGGACGGCCCCGGCGGTTCCACTCGCAACCAGTATTTTCCTCCTGCTCCTACGCCCGGGTGGAGCAACGACGGCGAAAATTCTTGGCGATGGAAAATTAAACAAACCAGTATAACCGTGAACCGCCTGAAGCTGATAAAGTGCTGGCACTCTGGAAGATCGCATGCGCAATCTCAAACTCATCGTCTCCTATGACGGAACGGATTTTGCCGGATGGCAGGTACAACCCAACGCTATGACCATTCAGGGTGTTCTGGCCTCAGCGATTGGACGAATCACTGGCGAAAAGGTATCGCCACAGGGCTCGGGTAGGACCGATGCCGGAGTTCACGCCCTGGCGCAGGTTGCGACGTTTGCTACGGAGTCTGCGGTGCCGACGGCAAATTTCGTCAAGGCTCTGAACGATATTTTGCCGCCTTCGGTGCGGGTTTTCGAAGCGACCGAAGCCCCGGAAAACTTTCACGCGCGCAAATCGGCCTGTGCGAAGACTTACCGATATCGTATTCTTCGTGCCCCGATCTGCCCGCCTTTTCTCGCCCGCTACGTGTGGCACTATCCTTACCCGTTGGATGAGTCGGCGATGGCCCAAGGCGCGGCATTGGTCGAGGGTGAGCGTGATTTCACGTCGTTCGCCGCTCTCGATCCGGAGCGGGGCAGCGGCGATGAGGCCGCGTCAAATGTACGCCGCATCTTTTCTTCCCACTGGCTGCGGGAGAACGATGAGTTGGTATATACGGTCAGAGGATCCGGATTTCTCCACCACATGGTCAGAAATCTCGTAGGAACATTTATTCTGGTCGGTAAAGGGACGCTCCGACCCGGCGATGTTACACGCATACTCGAAGCCCGCAATCGTTCGGCGGCAGGAGCCACAGCTCCTGCCGGCGGCTTATATCTAGTCAACGTGGAATACTAGGCCCTAAGATCCATGGCCACCGATCTGCAAATCCGCGTTCGCAAAGTAGTCTCGATGAATCCGGCGAACGGCGAAATGCTGCGCGAATTTGAATGCGCTGCCGAGGGTGAAGTTCGCGCGGCAGTGTTGCGCGCGGGCGAGGCCCAGCGTCAGTGGGCGAAGAGCGCCGTACGAAAGCGAATCGACGTGCTTCGCCAGTTTCAGCGCAGGTTGGCCGAGAAGAAACGCGAGATCGCTGAAGCGATTACCCGGGAGTCGGGTAAACCTGTGGCTGAAGCTCTGACTACGGAAGTGCTGGTCGTGCTCGATGCAGCACGCTTCCTGATCGAGAACGCATACCGCCTGCTGCGCGATGAACCTGTTCCTCACGGAAATCTGGCCGCGAAGCTCAAGACTGGATATCTGGCGCGCGAGCCCTACGGCGTGATCGGAATCATCTCGCCGTGGAACTATCCGTTCTCGATTCCCGCCACCGAAACTCTCGCCGCGCTGGTCGCCGGCAATGCGGTCGTACTCAAGCCATCAGAATTTACGTCGCTGGTGGCGCTCGAGTTCGGGGCTCTTTTACGTGCTGCAGGGTTGCCTGAAAATATCTTTCAGGTTGTTTTGGGTGATGGGGTGACCGGTGCTGTGCTCGTTGATTCACCTATCGACAAGTTGGTTTTTACCGGCAGCGTCGCCACCGGCAAACGCATTGCAAAAGCTGCGGCCGAGCGCTTGTTGCCGGTCCTGCTCGAGCTTGGCGGCAAAGATCCCATGCTGGTGCTCGACGACGCCGACATCGACGTGGCCTCAAGCGCGGCGGTGTGGGGAGCGTTCATGAATGCGGGTCAGACCTGCTTGTCGGTCGAACGTTGCTACGTGCATAGAAGCGTCTACCGTGCATTTCTTGATGCATGCGTCGATAAAATCAGCAAGTTGCATGTTGGGCCGGGAATGGATCCCCAGGCAGATGTTGGACCGATGATTCACGAAGGCCAGTTGAGAATTGTTGAAGCTCACGTGAAAGATGCTGTAGCGCAGGGCGCACGCGTCCTTGCGGGAGGTTCGCGCGCTCCGCAACTGGGCAGGAATTTCTATAAGCCGACCTTGCTGGCCGAGGTTACGCATGGGATGCGCATCATGCGCGAAGAAACATTCGGCCCAGTTTTGCCGGTAATGCCCTTCGACAGCGATGAAGAAGCAATCAATCTGGCGAATGATTCGGAGTTTGGATTGGCAGCGAGCATCTGGACGCGCAATCGCGCTCGCGGGGAAGGGTTGGCACGGCGCATTCAGGCAGGCACCGTGATGGTCAACGATGTTATTTCGTGCTTCGGCATCAGTGAAGCTCCGCACGGAGGCGTAAAGGCCAGCGGCGTCGGCCGCACTCATGGCCGTTTCGGACTCGACGAAATGGTTCGGTTTAAATATTTGGATGTGGACCGCATGCCCGGGATAAAAAAAGTCTGGTGGTATGGGTACGGGAAAGACTTTGCGCGGCAAATGGAAGGATTCATGGGTTTCCAGTTTGCGCGAGGCTGGACTGTGCGTTTGCGTGGAGCACTGCGGGCGGCGGCCATCATGCGAAATCGAAAACTCTGAAAGCTGAGAGCCGGGGGCGGTCCAAAAGAGAATCCCGGATCCGGCCTCGATAGGCTGATTACGAATTGAGGTTCGAGTACAATGGCCCTCGTAGGATCAATTCAGCGTCCTGAGCCGACGCGAGGGTAGATCATTGGCGACCAGCGAAATTACTGCTTCAGACACGCAAACTCCGCCCCAGCTCCCGCATCATAAAGTGAAAATCAAAAAAGTTGGGCAGCGCGCCTGCAACGAGAAGAACGACAAAGGCAAGTTCTGTGGCGGACACTTGAAGCGCTGGTTCTATACCACCGATGCGATCGAACGCCAGTGTGGCGACGCGGAAAAAGCATGGGGACCGAACGCCGAAGTCTACCGCTGCGAGCACTGTCAGACCTTGTATTTGCCCAATCCGGCAGAGGCCAAGGTCAACGTCGCGGGGCAAGGCCTGAAATCGGTTTTTGGCCTGACGTTGCCGCCGAAAGAAAAGTAGCTTGCCGGCAGTTTTTCCATGAACACCTCCGAACTCATCTACGACTGGAATAAGAACCATCCACCCGGAATGAAGCCGCCGGGTCCAGTATTGTTGAACGATGAAAGCCTGCGCGATGGATTGCAGTCGCCATCGGTACGCGATCCAACGATTTCCGAGAAAATTGAGATTTTGCATCTGATGGAGGCGCTGGGAATTAACGCGCTCGACCTTGGCTTGCCCGGCGCTGGAACAAGAGCCGTCGAACATGTAACCGCGCTCGCGCGTGAAATCGTCGCGCACAAGTTGAAGATTCGCGCCAATTGCGCGGCACGCACGCACGAGAACGATATTCGACCCATCGCCGAGATCGTGCAGAAAACCGGACTTGCGATTGAAGCCGCTACATTCATCGGGTCTAGCCCGATTCGCCGGTTTACCGAGGGCTGGACCGGCGATTTTCTGCTGCAAACGACCGAGAAGGCCGTCAAATATGCAGTTTCGCTTGGACTTGCGGTGATGTACGTGACCGAAGACACCAGCCGCTGCGATCCCGAAACCGTGAAGCGGTTGTATTCGACGGCCATCAATTGCGGGGCGAGAGCCATAGTCATTTGCGATACCGCCGGACACGCGACTCCGATGGGAGCGCTTGCGCTGGTGCGATTTGTAATCGAAGAAGTGGTTAAGCCCTCGGGCGAAGAGATTCGCGTCGATTGGCATGGGCACAGCGACCGCGGCCTTGCAATCGCAAATTCGATGGCGGCGTTGATTGCCGGCGCGAACTGCGTTCATGCATGTGCGATTGGCCTCGGTGAGCGAGTTGGCAATACGCAGATGGATCAAATGCTGGTGAACCTGAAGCTGATGGGCATTGCCCCCTGGGAGGATCAGGATCTGACGAAGCTGAAGGACTATTGCCAGGCTGTCTCGCGAACCACGGGGGTTCCGATTCCCGCGAATTATCCGGTGGTGGGCGACGATGCTTTTCGAACTGCAACCGGCGTCCATGCTGCGGCGATCATTAAGGCGTATCGGAAGAACGATGTTGTGCTCGCCAACACGGTTTATTCCGGCGTACCCTCGCACGTGTTCGGGCTGGAGCAGATCATCGATATCGGCCCAATGAGCGGTAAATCGAATGTGCTGTTCTGGCTGGAGCGGCGCGGTATTGCGGCGACCGACGACCTGGTGGAGCGCATTTACCAGCGGGCCAAGGCGAGCGACCATACGCTGAGCGACGCAGAGGTTGCCGAATGCCTGCCGGCAGCCGTGAAGCAAAATTGAACCCGGTGGAATCAAAGCACCATGCCCGATTCCAAAAAAATGCACCATGCGATTCTCGGCGCCGGCGGAGTTGGCGGATTGATTGGCGCCTGCCTGGCGCGTGCCGGTAATCCGGTCACGCTTGTTGTTCGTGCTGAGACTCTCGCGCAATATCCAAAACAGCTTCGCCTTGAAAGTCCGCTCGGTAATTTCAGCGTGGATGTTGCGGTCACTGCCGAAATTCCTCCTGCCGATGTGCTGTGGCTCGCAGTCAAGGCCACCCAGTTGGACTCGGCGCTTCAAGCTTTGAAAAACCCGGATCGGGTTGGTGCGATCGTCCCGCTGCTCAATGGAATCGATCATGTGGCACTGCTGCGCTCGAAGTATGGGAACGACCGCGTGATTCCCGGCACATTTGCCGGAGAAACGGAGCGGGTCAGTCCTGGGCACATCGTTCATCGTTCCCCGTTCGCGCGGTTGAATATTCTCTCGGCGGGGAGGCTGTTGCTTGGTGGTGCTCTCGACCAGTTGCAGGCGCAGGGCTTCGAGTGCCGGTTCATTGACGATGAAGCGACTTTGATGTGGGGCAAGCTGGTTTTTCTCGCTCCGTTTGCCCTCAGCACCACAGCGGCAGATAAAACTGTGGGAGACATTCTTGCTGATCCTTCCTGGCGCGCTTTAGGCGAAAGCTGTGTGCGGGAAACTTGTGCCGTGGCGATTGCCGAGGGCGCCAAAGTGAGTGCCGATAAAGTGCTCTCTGGGGTGGCGATGATGCCGGCCGGGATGCGCAGCTCCATGCAGAAAGACGTGGAGCGACATAATTCACCTGAACTCGACGCGATTGCCAGCCCGATTTTGCGCGGCGCGAAAAAACATGGCATCGATGTGCCAGCTACGAGGAAACTGGTTGCGCTGGTGGAGCAGCGGGCTGGGCTTTCGGCGCGTCGTTCGGCTTAGACCCTGACTAAGAAAATTACAGATCGATTCCATAAAATCGCTTGAATCAGATGCGTACCAGGCCGCTGATCTGTCACATCACGCCTAAAATAGTGATATCAAAAAGCTTAAAAGCAAAGTCTGTTGCCTCAATAATTTAGAGGGCACTGCTGGTTCGAATTTTGGTTTTTCAAAGAAAATTGGAACACGCAGGCTTTTTGCCGGCGCAGACCGATGATCTCGTGATTCCTCGGATGGGACAAGGTTTGGATGTCACTCCGGGCTGTGTAAAAGAGGCTTTTCCCATGTTTGTGTCGCAGGCGATTGGATTTGTGAGTAGCCCTTACAAGAAGACCGGCGAGATTCCGAAGGGTCTTGGGGCGAAACACGAAGCGGACGGTGTGCTCAGGATTCTGGCGGAATTTGAGCCGGGGCTCGCCGACATTGAGGGCTTCTCGCATCTCATTGTTCTCTGGGAGTTCGACCGGTCGGAGGGCTTTCAATTGCTTGGGACACCTCCTTCTGACAACCGGCCGCATGGCGTGTTTGCGACGCGCTCGCCACGGCGTCCGAACCCGATCGGCCTGACAATTGTGGAACTGCAACTCCGCGACGGCTGCGAGTTGCACGTTCGAGGTGTCGACATGCTGGATGGAACGCCGATTCTTGATATCAAGCCTTTGCTCTCCGGCGTTCCTGTTGAAAAGCTGCGGCGTGGATGGTTGGCGGAGGCGGAGGCGCGTGCAGTCCCACCCTCAAAAGGGCGGCGAGACATGGGGCACCCGGCAGTTGGAAATTCATGAAGCATTCCCAGCCGTTGTAAACTTACGAGTACTTCTCATGAGCCCCGCGCCTCCACGCACCGATCTGCCCGAGATTGCATCCGCCGTGCAGCAGGAAGTGGGGCGGCTGGCGGCATCGCCAGAGTTGCGGTCGGCGTTCAACTGGCTGCGCACGCAGGAGCCGCAGCTGGCGCAGTGGCAAATGGAGATGGCGCGGGTCTCGGCGCCTCCGTTTGGCGAGTCGGCACGCGCGGCGTGGCTGGCCGACCGCTTTCGGGAAGTCAACCTGGATGATGTTCGCATCGATGACGTCGGCAATGTATTCGGCGTGCATCCAGGTTTCCTGGGATCTGGATCCACTCAGCGCTACGTTGCGTTGAGCGCGCACATCGACACGGTTTTTCCCGCCAACACTCCGCTGAATATTCGCCAGCAGGGAAGCCGTCTGTATGGGCCGGGAGTTTCCGACAACGGCGCCGGGGTGACCGCGATGCTGGCGATTGCATCGTTGTTGCGCTCGGTGCGCCTGCGGCATGCGTTGCCGTTTGTATTCATCGGGAATGTGGGCGAAGAGGGCGAAGGCGATCTGCGGGGCATGCGGCATATTTTTTCGACGCCGCGCTGGAAGGATTCGATCGCCTACAGCGTGGTGCTCGACGGCGCCGGGGCGGACACGATTGTTGCCGAGGCGCTGGGCAGCCGGCGCTTTGAAGTGATTGTGCGCGGCCCCGGAGGGCATTCGTGGAGCGATTTTGGCGCGCCAAATCCGATTGTGATTCTGTCGCGCGCCATCGATGCGTTTAGCGGAACGCCCGTGCCGGCGGCGCCAAAAACGACCTTCAATATCGGCGTGATTCGCGGCGGAACTTCAGTAAATTCGATTCCGGAGTCGGCAAGCATGAAGGTGGATATTCGTTCGACTTCGATGGCCGAGATGGAGCGACTGGAACAGGCGCTGCGACTTGCGTTGAATCGCGCCGTCGAGGACGAAACATTGGCGGCGGAGATGAGATCGGCATCGCAGAAGCGGCCGGGTGTGAGCTGCGAGATTGTGGAAATCGGGAACCGTCCGGCGGGGGAGCTGGCGACAAGTTCGAGAATTCTGCATGTGATTCGCGCAGTCGATGCTCAGTTGAATAATGCCGCGCAGGTGCAGCGTGCGTCGACGGACGCGAACATTCCTCTTTCGCTGGGGCTGGAGGCGATCGCGATCGGCGGCGGGGGTTCGGGCGGCGGGGCACACACTCTGCAAGAGTGGTTCGACAGCAACGGTCGCGAATTGGGATTGAAAAGAATTTTACTGACCTTGCTGGCGCTGGCCGGGGCGGGAGGATGATGGGAAGATTTCGGTTGTTGGCGGCGATTCTTGCAGGTCTTTCTTTCTGGTGCGTGCAATCTCACAATTCAGCCTCTGCTGGCACAGCGGATAATCAATCTAGTCTCAACCCTGACGTTATCTACATTCACGCGAATGTGTATACCGGGGATTCGCACGACGGGGCCGTACAGCGTGCCGAGGCCATCGCGGTTCGCGGCGATCGCATCCTGGCGGTTGGCACGAACCTTGAAATTGAAAAGCTTAAGGGCCCCCACACTCAGGTTGTCGACCTCGCTGGACACTTTGTGATGCCCGGCTTCAATGACGCGCACCTTCACCTCGCGGATGCGGGTTCGCAAAAATTGACCGTGAATTTGGTCGGCGTGAAGAACGTCGAAGAATTTCGTGAGTGCGTCCGAGCCAAGGTGCAGACCGCGCTGCCCGGTGTGTGGATTCTTGGCGGAGGGTGGGACGAAACTCTCTGGGCAACGAAGACGCTCCCGAGCAGACATGATCTGGACGAAGTTTCGGGCGATCATCCGGTTTTTCTGGATCGTGTGGACGGCCATCTTGCCGTGGCGAATACGCGAGCGTTGCAGTTGGCGGGAGTCACAAGTGCGAGCCGCGATCCACAGGGGGGCAGGATCGATCACGATGAGAGTGGTCAGCCAACGGGGATTTTGCGTGATACGGCGCAGGGCGCGGTGCGGAGGGTGATTCCGGCCCCGACGCAGGCGCAGCGACAGCAGGGAATTGAAGTGGCATTGGCCGATCTCGCCGCTCATGGGATCACTTCGGCGCAGGATTATTCGCCCGATTGGGAAAATTTTCAGATTTACGAGGAATTGGAAAAAGAGGGCAAGTTGACGGCGCGAATTTCGGAGTGGCTGCCGTTCAACGATTCGATTGAAGAGTTAAAGAGGAAGCGCGATTCGCATCCGCGATCAGATCTGATGTTGCATACGGGAATGGCAAAGGCATTTATGGATGGTTCGCTTGGCGGGCACACGGCCGCGCTGCTCGCGCCTTATGCGGATGATCCTGACAATAGCGGGTTGCCGCGGTACGATGCAGCAAGGCTGAATGAGATGGCGAAGGAGCGCGTGCTCGCCGGCTTTCAGCTTGGGTTTCACGCCATCGGCGATCGAGGAGTGCAAATGGCGCTGGACGCTTTTGCCGAGGCCGAGAAAGCCGCGAGCGAGAAAAAAGTGAAAGCTCCGGACGGGAGCGACGATTTTCGCCTTCGGGTCGAACATGCGCAGGTGACGACTCCTGAGGAAATCGTGCGTTTCAAAGAGTTGAACGTGGTTGCTTCGATGCAGCCCAGCCATTTGCTCAACGATATGCGCTGGGCGGTGGACCGCATCGGACCAAAGCGCGCCGCCACTGCCTACGCGTGGTTGGCATTCTTGAATGAAGGGGTGGCGTTGGCTTTTGGAACGGATTATCCGGTTGAGCCGGTCACGCCTTTTCGCGGGCTTTATGCGGCTGCGGCACGGAGGAGCGAAGACGGCAAGCTGCAGTACTTTCCTGAGCAGAAGCTGAACATTGACCAGGCGATTGCTGCTTACACGACCGGTTCTGCTTTCGCGGAGTTTGAGGAAAAAGAGAAAGGTAAACTCGTGCCGGGAATGCTGGCAGATTTGGTAGTGCTCGATCGCGATGTGACCGCGATTCCTGCGCGAGAAATCCTGCAGACGAAAGTTCTGCGGACGGTCGTGGGAGGAAAGACGGTGTACGACGAAAGTTCAAACGCGTCCGTGATGAGAAGTGCCGTCCCGCGTCATCTTAAATAGATGTGGAGAGATTCGGAGTCGAGTTCGGGGCGGGCGTCTGAACTGATTTCGTTTAAGTCCAATTCCTTACTAGTCAGGAGAACTTATGGATATCCGGTCGATTCAGAAGCCATTCAAAGAGCAATACCGACGTGAACCGGGCAGTTCGCGGATTACGTTAACCGCAAAAGGCGGCGAGGCGAATACGCCGCTCTCTTGTTCGGTGGATATCGGCCGCGCTCTTTATCAGGCGGAGGCTCATAAAGGCGTGGGCGGACCGGGTACCGCAGCCTGCTCCGGTGACCTTCTTCTGGGAGCGCTGGCGGCCTGCGCGCAGCTGACGTGCCAACTGGTTGCTACGGCGATGGGAGTGCCGACACAGCACATCGGCGTCACTGTGGACGGAGATATGGACTTATCGGGAACGCTCGGAATTTCGAAAGACGTTCCTGTTGGATTCGAGGCCATTCGCGTGAAGTTCGATATTGATGCGCCGCAGGCAACTCCGGAGCAATTGCGGGGTTTGCAAGAGAAAACGGAGCAATACTGCGTGGTCCTGCAGACTTTAGTACACCCGCCGAAGATTCATGCGGAATGGAGCACGGCAGAGAAAAAAACCTCTCGGTGAGGGGCACGACAGTGGAGAAGACTTCTGTTTCGCCAACCGTAACCTCCCTGAGGGGTCGCGTATAATTAGGAGTTTGAAGTGACGGAGGGCAAGTAAGCATGGATTCGCAGGCATTCAAGGCGCACGGGAAGACGCGCCGGTGGATTTATTTGTTCAGCATCGCGACGACGCTGGCGCTGGGCATTCTGATCGGCACCGTGATTTCTTTCGGGGTAAAGGGCAAAGAGGGACAAAAGTCTTCTGACGCCACTCCGTTGACGATTCCTTCGCCGCAGCAGCTTTCGAACGCCTTTTCTCAGATTGCCAAGCAATTGGGGCCGAGCGTGGTCAATATCAACACAGAGACCACGATCAAGACACGAAAGCGGCGCGGGCAGAGCCCTGACGATGACGATAGTGGCGGCGGCGATAACGGCGGCATGGACGATTTCTTCAATCACTTCTTCCGCGGGCCGGGAGGCCAGGGGCAGACGGGTCCGTTCGGTGGCGGTGGCGACAATGGCCCGATTCGCGAGCGGTCGCTGGGTTCGGGCGTACTAGTTGATGCCAAGGGTTACATCGTCACCAACCGCCATGTAATCGAGAAGGCCGACCGCATTCGTGTGCGCCTGCAGGACGATCCGCCGGGCGTGCAGCATGAGGCAAGAGTGATCGGAGAAGATCAGGAAACCGATCTCGCGGTGGTGAAGATCGATCTCGACCGTGCGGCGCCCGTGGCGAAGATGGGGAATTCGGACAGCATGGAAGTGGGCGATTGGGTGTTGGCCATCGGCAGCCCGTTCGGCCAGGTGGGAACAGTCACCGCCGGCATTGTTTCGGCGAAGGGCAGAGATATCGTTCCGGGGCGTCAATTTCAAAGTTTTATTCAAACAGATGCCGCCATTAATCCCGGCAATTCCGGCGGGCCGCTGGTGAACATGAACGGCGAAGTGATCGGCATCAACACCGCGATTTTGAGCGAAACCAACGCCTACGCGGGGGTTGGCTTCTCGCTGCCGTCGAATACCGTTGTGCAGGTTTATAACCAGCTGATCGGCCCCGAACATCGCGTGGCGCGCGGCTCGATCGGAATCATGTTCAACTCGGTGGAGAATCCGGCTATCACGCGCGTCTATGGCAACGGCAGCGGTGTGACCATTTCCGACGTTGTGGCCGGAACCCCCGCCGATCAGGCCGGGCTGAAAGTCGGCGATACCATCACCACCATCGACGGCAAGAAGGTCGCAAAAGGGGCCGGGCTGGTGGATGACATTGCCTCGCGCAAGCCGGGGGCAAAGATCGAGCTGGGCTTCATTCGGAACGGCAAGCCGATGCAGACCACGGTTACGGTTGCTGACCGCGCCAAGCTGTTTGCGTCGCGGTTGAACGAAGACGACAACGGCAACGACGAGAGCACGCCCAAGCAGAGCAAATTTGGGCTTACCGTGCGCAAGCTCACACCGGAAGTTGCCGAGAAGCTCGACATGCCGGCGGGCAAGGGCGTGATGGTGGAAGAGGTCAAGCCGAATTCGTTTGCCGATGACGTTAATCTGAATCGCGGCGACGTCATCCTCGAGATCAACAAGCAGCCGGTGAATAGCGAGGACGATCTCAACCGGATTGAGGCCAGTCTGAAGAGCGGCCAGGATGTGGTCTTCCTGGTGAGGCCGCGTGGAGCGACCCGGCAGGATGGAACGGTCTTCCTGCCTGGAACACTTCCGTAACCATTGCCACCCCAACGGGAACTGGCATTTCATTCTTCGATCACGGATGATTGAAATGCCAGCGCCGCTTGGGCGTTTTTATTTGCGTGGTTCTTGGCCGATTTTGCGGTAAGCCGAGGGGCGCGGCGCGGTTTCTAATTGTTCAAGGGGATGACGTTGGGACGACATCTTACGCGGAAAATGTTCCTCGGTTGCTTATTCGCTTGCGCTGCATGGCTGGTGTGCGGCTCCGCTTCGCCTGGGGCGATAGCGCAGGATACCGTGGCCGCTGCCAAAGATGCGAGTAAGACTTCCGGCACAGCCTCGAAATCCTCTGCCGCGACGCCGAAGAAGACCACCGCAAACAGCACACGTTCCAAGCCATCGAGTTCGGCCGCCTCCCGCAAAGGCAAGCCGGCGCACACCAGTTCGCGGCACGGAAGACGAAAAACCGCAGCGCGGGGACAGCAGAAAATCGATCCAGAGAGGGCGCAGGAGATTCAAGAGGCGCTGGTTCGCGAGCATTATCTGAGTGGGGAGGCGGCGGGGACTTGGAACCAGGCGAGCGAAGATGCCATGCGCCGCTACCAGTCCGACCATGGATGGCAATCGAAGGCGGTACCCGATTCGCGCGCATTAATCAGCCTTGGCCTGGGGCCGAGCCACGATCATCTGCTGAATCCGGACAGCGCGATGACGAGCGAGCCGGCTGTTTCGCATACCCGAGCGCGCGTGGCTGCGCCGCTCGTGCCGGTGTCTTCTCCTTTGCCCGCCGCCAAAGTACAGCCGGATTCGACGACTGGATCACAGTCAGCCCCGGGCGATTCTTCGCGGCCACAGTGAATCAAGACGTGACGATTACTCTCCCGTTCAGCTTCGACTAAGGTTCCGCACGCCTCCATACCGCGACAATCCACATCCCCAGTTGTGTGTTTGAGGCCGCCTGCTTTGCAGTGCTCTCTTGCCGCCCCGGCGCAATCATTCCCGTATAATTCAGGCACTCCCTATGCGCGCTTCGCTCGAACACATTTTGCACTCTGCGCGCGCGAAGGTGGCTACGGCCAAGAGCAGTGCCGATCTGCGCGATCTTGAGCGGCGCGCGGAACGTTATGCGCCGCGCGGTTTTCGAGCAGCTCTGGCAAAGAAAAGCGAGTCCGGCATTGCGATTATTGCCGAACTCAAGAAGGCATCGCCATCCAAAGGGCTAATTCGGAAGGATTTTAGTGTTCCAGAGCTAGCTCGCGAATTGGAAATGGCGGGCGCCGCCTGCATCTCGGTTTTGACGGATGAGGAATTCTTTCAAGGGTCACTGGCAAATCTGCGAGTGGCATCTGAGGCAGTGAAGATTCCATGTTTACGAAAAGATTTCATCGTCGATGAGTTTCAATTGCTCGAGGCTCGGGCGAACTCGGCCGACGCCGTGTTGCTGATTGTGGCCGCGTTGACTCCGCCGGAACTCAGCCTGCTGGTGCGCACTGCCCATTCGCGTGATCTTGATGTTTTGTGCGAAGTGCATGACGAAGACGAATTGAATCGCGCTCTGGAGGCGGGTTGCAATTTGATTGGAGTGAACACCCGCGATCTGCGTACTTTCGACGTGGACCCCGAGACGGCATTCCGGCTAGCCGTGAAGCTTCCGAAAAATGTCATCAGGGTTGCCGAAAGTGGCATTCGCTCGCCCGAGGACATAGCTCGGCTGCGGACTGCGGGATACCAAGGTTTTCTAATTGGTGAAGCGCTAATGCGGGCGCAGCGTCCGGGAGAAGCTCTGCGTGAATTGATGGAAGTCAAAGAATTGCGCGTGCCGAGCGCCAGATGATGGCTTATTTTTTACCTCCGGCAGACAACTAAATTCATGACCTGGGTGAAAATTTGTGGGATGACGAACCTGGAGGATGCAGTGACCGCCGTCGATGCGGGAGCTGATGCGCTGGGGTTCGTCTTCTGTGAGAAGAGTCCCAGGAGTATCAGGGTTGACGTAGCGCGTGAGATCGTCAGCAGATTGCCCGGCCGGGTCGAAAAAGTCGGAGTATTTGTGGATACTCCGGTTAAGCAAGTCGACGAAACTTTACGGCGTGTTGGGCTTACTACTGCGCAGGTGTACTCGAAGTCGTTCGATGAATGGATTGCATGGCACGAAAACAGCGATCGGAAGCTGATTCTTGCGATTTCCGGAGGCACGCTGAAAGAAGACTTGGCTGGCTCTCTCAGGGCATCGCAGAAGCGCATCACCGCGTTTCTGGTTGACTCGGGATCTGGAGATTTGCCCGGTGGCACCGGAGAACGTTTCGACTGGGAAAGCGCGAAGCTCGGAATATGGAATTTAGGAATGGCAGTGCCGGTAGTGGTGGCTGGTGGCTTGACCGCTGGAAACGTCGACGGAGCGATTAAAACATTGAGGCCCTGGGGAGTCGATGTGGCTTCGGGAGTCGAATCGCGGCCGGGGAAAAAGGATCCAGCGAAGGTGCGGGCGTTCGTGCAGGCGGTCCGCGAACGAGATCGGAAGACGAATTAGCAATGGCGACTGCTCCAACCAGAACGAAAGTCAAAATAGCCGCCGTTGCCTTAAAGCACGCGGCAAGAATGGGGCGGCCTTTTTCTCGAACGGACACGCCGGGGCGGTTTGGTGTATATGGCGGCCGCTATGTGCCTGAAACTTTGATGTCGGCGCTGGAGGAGCTTGAGCGCGAATACGAGAAGGCAAAACGCGATAAGAAATTTCAGGCGAGGCTCGATGGCTTGTTGCGGAGCTATGCCGGACGTCCCACTCCGCTGACCTTTGCACAGCGGCTGACGAAAAAGCTCGGCGGCGCCAAAATCTATTTGAAGCGCGAAGATCTGCTGCACACAGGCGCGCACAAGATCAACAACTGCCTGGGGCAGGCGCTGCTGGTCGAGCGAATGGGCAAGCAGCGGGTGATTGCAGAGACTGGCGCCGGACAGCACGGTGTAGCCACGGCGACGGTGTGCGCATTGTTCGGCTTTGAGTGCGTCGTTTATATGGGCACGGAGGACATGCGGCGCCAGGAGTTAAACGTATTCCGCATGCGCTTGCTGGGAGCGGAAGTGCGCGGCGTGGATTCCGGCTCTCGCACCTTGAAAGATGCAATCAATGAGGCGATGCGCGACTGGGTCACGAACGTACGCACCACGCATTATCTATTGGGCAGTGTGCTCGGCGCGCATCCTTACCCGACGATGGTAAGAGATTTTCATCGCGTCATTGGACGCGAGGCGCGGGCTCAGATTCTCAAGGCCGAAGGAAAGCTGCCGGCTGCGGTGATCGCATGTGTCGGTGGAGGATCGAATGCGATCGGAGTTTTCTACGACTTCATAAAAGATAAAAAGGTCCGCTTGATCGGCGTCGAAGCCGGTGGACGCGGTGAATCGCTCGGCGAACATGCGGCCCGATTTCGGGGAGGCTCTCCCGGAGTCTTGCAGGGTACTTATTCCTATTTGTTGCAGGACTCGGCTGGGCAAATTGCCAATACGCATTCGGTATCCGCGGGGCTCGATTATCCTTCGATCGGCCCGGAGCATGCGAATCTGAGAGATGTCGGACGGGCAGAATATGTTTCGGCGTTGGACACGGAGGCGCTGGAGGCGGCGACTCTGCTGGCGCGCACTGAAGGAATCATCCCCGCTCTGGAATCGGCCCATGCTGTTGCCGAACTTATCAAGCGCGCTCCAAAGATGAAGAAGTCTGAACCTGTGATCGTGAACATCTCGGGGCGCGGGGATAAGGATATCGGAATCATGCGCGAGAACTTGCGGCTGGATTCGTAAACTAACTGTCGAGAATCGACAATCGGAATGAAAATGTGCCTCTAGCCTTCTACAAGAAGCCGGCGCTGATCGTGTACGTGACTTGCGGCGATCCGAATCTGGCGACTACGCGAGAGATCGTGCTGGCTGCGATCGAGGCAGGGGCTGAGGTGATCGAGCTTGGCGTGCCGTTCAGTGATCCGGTGGCCGATGGACCGGTGATTCAGCGGGCGGCCGAGCGGGCCCTCCGGCAGGGCACTTGTCTTTCGCAGGTGTTAACTCTGGCCGCTGAAATCCGGCAGCAGGCGCAGTCAACGGGGCTGGTTGTGTTTTCATATTTGAATCCGATACTAAGAATGGGCTTCGGCAAGTTTTGCAAGGTAGCCCGCCATGCTGGGGTGGATGGAGTTTTGCTGACCGATTTGCCTGTCGAAGAAACGGGCGAATATTTGAGCGCGATGAAGGCGAATGATCTGGCGCCCATTTTTCTGGCAGCGCCGACCAGTTCAGATATTCGCTTGAAGCAGATCGCGGAGTCGTCGAAAGGGTTTGTCTACGCTGTATCGCGTACCGGGGTCACGGGAGCGCGGCTCGCTCTGGAGAGTGATGCCCGAAAACTCGTGCAGCGCCTGCGGCGTTTTACCAAACTGCCGATTGCAGTTGGCTTCGGAATTTCGACGCCCGAGCAGTTTCACGAGGTGGGCAAGTTTGCAGATGCAGTGGTTGTTGGTAGCGCTATTGTCGATGCAGTCGAGCGCAACCGGGGGCGCGAAGCGGAAGCAGCCGGCGAATTTGTGCGTAAACTGCGCGAAGAGCCCGGAGCGTAGCAGGCGAGAATGGATATTGCCGATTGGCGAAAGAAAATCGACGAACTCGACCGGCAACTGATTGGGTTGCTTAGCGAGCGGGCGCGGGCGGCGACTGAGATCGGCCGCCTGAAGCGGCACACCAATTTGCCGATTTACGAGCCGGACCGGGAGCGTGTTGTTTTCGAAAATGCCCGGCAGTTGAATCGCGGGCCGCTGCCGGATCGTGATCTGGTCAGAATTTTTGAGCGCATCATGGATGTGATGCGGAACATCCAGAAAGAGCAGATTGGCGGTACTCAACCTGCGCCATCGCAGACGGAGTTGGATTCGGATGTGAACGATTAGGTCAGGCGCGGCATCAGCGAGGCAAACTTTTAAGAGACGCAGGCCGAGGCGGATAACCGAAGGGCAAATCTTTTTATGATCGTAGCAATGCAGGAAGTGGCCGATGAATCCCAGATTCAGCAGGTGATCGACCAACTGGTGAAGCTGGGATTCGAGGTTCACCGCTCCACGGGGGCGCGGCAAACCGTACTGGGCGCGGTCGGCGCCGACATCGATTTCGATATTCGCAACCTGGAACTCCTGCCAGGAGTGCAGGAAGTTCACCGCATCAGTGCGCCGTACAAATTGGCAGGGAAGGGATTTCGCCCGGAAGGGACTATCGTCAAACTTGCCAACGGGGTCAACATCGGTGGCAATGAAGTCGTCGTCATGGCAGGGCCGTGCTCGGTGGAATCGCGCGAGCAGCTTTTTGCGACGGCGGAATCGGTTTCGAAAGCCGGCGCGCGAGTGTTGCGCGGCGGCGCGTTTAAACCGCGAAGCTCGCCATATTCTTTTCAGGGGCACGGAGAAGATGCGCTAAAGCTGCTGCGCGAAGCGGGAGAGAAATTCCACCTGCTTGTGATCAGTGAAGTGATGGAGATCTCGCAGATCCCGATGATGCTGCCGTATGTCGACATTTTGCAGGTGGGCGCGCGCAACATGCAGAATTTCAACCTGCTGCGGGAACTTGGAAAGGTGCGCAAGCCGGTCCTGCTGAAGCGCGGAATCGCCGCCACGCTTGAAGAACTATTGCTCTCCGCCGAATACATTATGGCCGGCGGCAATTACGATGTGATCCTGTGCGAGCGCGGCATTCGAACTTTTGAAACGTACACACGCAATACGATGGATATTTCGGCGATTCCAATCATTCACAAGCTCTCGCATCTTCCCATGACCGCCGATCCGTCGCACGGCACTGGTCGGCGCGATAAAGTTCCTCCGATGGCGCGGGCGTCGATCGCGGCCGGTGCGGACGCGCTTTTGATCGAAGTACACTGCGCGCCCGACAAGGCGTGGTCTGATGGCGCACAATCGCTGTTTCCCGAGCAGTTTGCCAAGTTGATGGATGAGCTCAGGATGATTGCGCCAGCAGTGGGACGGACCATCGGATGATTGAGTAATTTGGTAATTGAGGAATTGAGAAAGGCGCGGCGCATTTTGTTTGTTTTCAAATTACCCAGTTACTAAATTACCCAATTACTCAATTGTTCATGCCGATCCGTCAAATCACGATCGTCGGTACCGGCCTCATTGGGGGGTCTTTTGCCCTGGCGCTGCGCAGGCGCCGGTTTGCCGGACGCATTATCGGCTGCGATCGCGAATCTGCGCTCAAAAAAGCGAAGATGTGTGGAGCGATCGACAAAGGCTTTGCCGAGCCGGCAGATGCCGTGCGCGGCAGCCAGTTGGTGGTTCTCGCGACTCCGGTTCTGGCGATCATTGACTTGATTGGACGGCTCGGCCCAAGTTTGCCATCGACTACTTTGCTCACCGATGTAGGAAGCACGAAGACGGCAGTGGTGCAGCAGGCGGTGAAGGTTTTCGGAGAAAGTACGCCCAAGAGATTTCTGGGCGGGCATCCGATGGCGGGAAAGGAACTCTGCGGCGTCGACTATGCTGACGCCGACCTGTTCCAGAATGCGGCGTGGTTCTTAACTCCTCTGCCCAACCAGAATCTCGACCACGGGCTCTTCGCGGAGTTTGCCGGATGGATCGATCAGATCGGAGCGCGAATCGCGGTGTTGCCGCCGGACGATCATGACCGCTTGTGCGCGTGGATCAGCCACGTTCCCCAGATGGTTTCGACAGCGTTGGCGGCTGCGCTGGTCGAAGAGTTTGGAGAAGACGCGCCCCTGCTTCCGGCCGGCGGGCGCGCGCTGCGCGAGATGACAAGGATTTCGGCGAGCCCCTATTCGATGTGGCGCGACATTGCGATCACGAACAAGAAAAATCTTGAAGATGCGCTGCTGAGGGTCGAACAGCGGCTGGCTCACATCCGCGAAAATCTTTCGAGCCGGGCGCTGGCGGAGGAGTTTGAGCTGGCGCACGCGCTGAAGAAAAGCGGCAAAGGATAATTCGCCACAGAGACACAGAGAAAATAATCGTCTCACTCGGTTCCGAATATTTGGGAGTGTCCGCTTCGTCCGGCTCTTTCTGTGTCTCAGTGGTGAGTTTGATTTAGAATTCTCAGGCTATGAATAAAGTCGTAACCAGCGCCGAAGAGGCGATCCGCGATGTAAGTGACGGCGCGGCCATCATGTTCGGCGGCTTTGGCCTATGCGGCATCCCGGAGAATCTGATTCGTGCATTGGTGCGTAAGGGGTCGAAGAACCTGACCACGATTAGCAACAATGCCGGAGTGGACGGATACGGTATCGGGTTGCTGCTCGCCGCTGGGCAGATTCGGCGGCATATCGGCACTTACGTTGGCGAAAACAAGCTTCTGGAATCGATGGTTCTGTCGGGCAGAGTGCAGCTCGATCTGGTTCCGCAAGGAACGTTTTCCGAGCGCATTCGCGCCGCAGGCGCGGGCATCCCAGCCTTCTTCACTCCTACCGGCGTAGGAACGATCGTCGCCGAGGGAAAGGAAACGCGCGACTTCGACGGGCGTTCTTACGTGATGGAGCGCGCGTTACCCGCTGATTTTGCTTTTGTGAAAGCCTGGAAAGGCGACCGTATGGGAAACCTGGTTTACCGGAAGACGGCGCGGAATTTTAATCCGATTATGGCGACCGCCGGGAAGGTTACGATTGCCGAGGTTGAACATCTGGTCAATGCCGGTGAGCTCGACGGCGATTCGATCCATACGCCTTCGGTGTATGTGAAGAGAATTTTTCAGGGCGAGTTGTACGAGAGAAGGATCGAAAAGAGGACTGTAAGAAAAGTGGTTGTGTAGCTCGCAGTCGGCGGCGTTCGGTGAGACAGACAGGAATCAGACATGGAGAAGCCTGGCAAAGATGTTGAAAAGCGGAATCGGATTGTGAGCCGCATCGCACGCGAGCTGCGCGATGGGTTCTACGTGAATCTCGGTATAGGCATGCCGACGCTGATCGCCAACCATGTTCCGCCTGGCATGGAAGTTATTCTGCAATCGGAAAATGGAATGCTGGGGATTGGACCGTATCCGGCGGAAAATCAGGAAGATTGCGATCTCATCAATGCCGGCAAAGAGACCGTCACGGAGATGCCGGGAACATCTTATTTTTCGAGCGCCGACTCTTTTGCCATGATCCGTGGCGCGCATGTGGATTTGAGTGTGCTAGGTGCGATGGAAGTGGATGAAAAGGGCAACCTCGCGAACTGGATGATTCCCGGCAAGATGGTAAAAGGCATGGGCGGAGCTATGGATCTCGTCGCCGGCGCGCGCCGGGTCGTAGTGGCTATGGAACATACCACACGCGAAGGCGCTCCCAAAATCTTGAAGAACTGTACGCTACCGCTTACCGGCGTGGGCGTGGTGGATACGATTGTGACTGAGATGGCTTACATCCGGGTCGGCAAAGATGGCCTTGTACTCGAAGAAGTTGCTCCGGGCTTGACTGCCGAGGACGTGCAGAGGGCGACGGAAGCGAAGCTGATAGTGAGCCCGAATCTGAAATCGATGGAGAACTAGCGCGAACGTCCAACCCGATATTTGTTCAGATCCGGAACGGTGCCGCCAGCAATCGAAACGGCAGCGTGATCGCCAAGTAAACTACTTCCAACACCCCGTGCACGGCTACGCCGACGATACGAAATGGCAATAATAATAGCCAGACGAACGGATACATGACTAATGCCAGCAATGCCAGAGGCCAGCAAAGCACGAAGAGAATGCACCACAGCAGGAATGTGAACATGACGTGTCCTCCCTCTTTTCGGCCCAATTCCTAATACGGCGGCGGAGGGTCAAAAGTTCCGCGCGGGAATGCCATCTACGGTTACGTCGCGCTGACTGATAGCGATCCTCAGGCTCCGGTTTTACCGATTTATTAAAAAACTATTCGTAACGCAACGCTTCCGCGGGTAAGGTCCTTCCCGCCGACCACGAGGGATACAAAGTGGCGATGAACGAAACTCCGATCGCGACGAATGCGACGAGCAGGCCGTCCATCGGCCGCGGAGCGAAGGGAACGTAGTCGATCGAGTAAACTTCGGGTGAGAGCGAAATCATGTGATAGTGGCCACCCGCGTAGGAAATTGCGTAGCCTGCCAGCAGGCCGATCAGCGTACCGATCACTCCGATCAGAACCCCCTGCGCGATGAAGATGTTTCTGACCTGCGAGCGCCGCGTCCCCATCGACATGAGCACGGCAATGTCTTTGGTTTTCTCCATCACCATCATGATCAGCGAAATCAGAATATTCAGCGCCGCCACGAAGACGATCAAGCCGATTGTGATGAATGTGACGAGGCGCTCAAGACGCAGCGCGTGAAAGAGAGCTTTATTTTGCTCCATCCAATTCGTCGCCATGAAACCGCTGCCCGCGGCTTCTTCCAGTTCGTGGGATACCTGGCCCGCTTTGTAGATGTCATCGATTTTGAATTCGATCACGGAAATCAGATCGCCCAAGCCGAACAGCCGTTGCGCAGCCGACAGGCTGGTGAAGGCCCAGGAAGAGTCGTAATCGAAGAAGCCGGAATCAAAGATTCCGGCCACGCGGAAGCGGCTGTATTTGGGCACCATTCCGAAGGGCGTGAGTTCACCTTGGGGACTGGTCACCAGCACGACTGAGCCGACAGTCGCGCCCAAGCCGTCCGCCATATCTCTGCCGAGAATAATCGGAGGCATTGCGGCGACCCGCGCCTGAACCCCGGACAAGTCGTCCGGCGACTCTTGCTCACCGTTGCTCGCCTGATCCAACGAGGATGGTTCTTCGGCCTCCCGATTCGGCGACTCTTCAAGCGGCGCCGCTGAACCTTCTTTGATGGTGTTCAGCAGATCGCCGATCTTGCGTTCATCGGCGGGAATCATTCCTTTCAGCACTGCGCCGCGCGCGCGCGGACCGCGCGAGATGAGAACCTGCTCAAAGATCGCAGGGGCTGCGGCGACAACGTGCGGCTCTTTGGAAAGCCGGGCGATCAGAGGTGACCAGTTCTTGATTCCGTCATCGGCCACGCGCAGAAGGCTGATGTGCGAGGTCGACCCGATCAGCCGCTCCTGCAAATCCTGGCGAAAGCCATTATTAATCGCCAGGGCGACGATGAGCGAAGCCACGCCGGCAGCCACTCCCACAATCGAAATTGCCGTGATAATGCCAATGAATGCTTGCCGCCGCTTTGCGCGGAGGTAGCGGGTTGCTATGAAGAGTTCGAATCGCATCAGCGAACTTTTGGCTGTCAGGCTCTCAGCTTTCAGGCATGTCGATTATATCGACCCCTTTGCTGTGGACGAATCCCAAGAAGCCAGGAATTGACGATGAGGGGCTTGCCGCGGTTTTCTCTTCCACACTTTACAAAATACCCGGCAACCAGCCGCCATACAGCCCTCATCAGAAGCAACTACCATCGGTAAGGTATCGCGGCAGGTTCGCCGGCCCGCCGTGAATTGTGCCTTCGCCACTTTCGTTGTCTGTAATCTGTAGGTCTTCGTCTGTAAATCTGTAAAAAGCTGTTCATTACTGAAGTTGGTCAAGGCTGACCGAATGAGCGAACTCTGCCGAACAGTCGACGTCACGGGCCGTACGGTTGCGACCGGTGTCGCTTGCGAAACGATCGGTGGCTATGCGGGCGATCAGACCCTTGTCCGGCCGCTCGCGCTCGACGCCGAATTGCTGCCATCCTTCTTCATCGTTGGGCCGCCGCGAACCGGGAGCAGTTGGCTGCACGAAGTCTTGCGCCCGCACACCCTATTGCCCAGTCCCTCGAAGGAGACGAGATTTTTCGACACCCACTTTCATCGCGGAATGAAGTGGTACTCGGCTCACTACCAACGACCAACCCAAAAAAGATGCATGGGCGAGGTCGCGCCTACTTATTTCGCGTCTGCCTCCGCGCGCGAGAGGATCGCGCTGACCGTGCCGCACGCGAAAATCGTTTGCGTCTTCCGTAATCCGGTGGATCGAATCGTTTCGCTCTACCGGGTGAAGCGCGCCTACGGATGGATCCCGTGGAGCTTTGCCGAAGCGGTCGCGCGCGATCCCGAGTTGATGGAGTCGGGCCGATATGCCAGCACCCTCAAGCTGTGGCAGCGGTCATTTGGGACTGAGAACGTGATGGCCGGAATCTACGACGATCTTCAGGCGGATCCTCAGAGCTTTGTGGACTCGGTCGTTGATTTTATCGGGGCTCCCCGCTTCTCCCTGGCCGATTGGCAATATGGATTTGTCCACGACTCTGACCGCATGACCCAGCCGCGCAGCTACTACCGCACCCGCACCGCGACCATGGTAGCTAACTGGCTTAAAGCACGTCGCATGGACCGCGCAGTCAGTGCATTTAAACGTTCGCGTCTGCGCAGGCTGGTTTTGGGGGGCGGGGAGCCTTTCCCGAAACTCTCGCCCGAGTTGTCGATGCACCTTCAACAGGCTTTTAAGCACGAAGTGGAGGAGCTTGAAGAGATGCTTCGGCGCGACCTCTCAGCGTGGAGAGTTCAGACGCGATAAGTTCAGTCGGTCTATTAGGCGGGACTCCGACTCTTAAGGCAGGCAAGTGATTCCGGGAAATCCACGAAATCCAGAATCAAACGTTAGAATGCGTGCGATGCCGTGCTGCTCCATTACGGCGAAATGCAAGGCGTCTCGGGCGGACAAGTGCCGGTGACCCAGGACGATCTGTTTGGCACGTTCCACAGCAGGGAGATCTACTCCAAGAATTTCATCGACGACGGCGAGCAATGCGTCAAAAGCCGGCTGTATCGCGTCGCGGCGGTCAATGGCGACGTAACGGTGAAGAATTTCTTGCAGGACTTCGGCATCTGTAACCAGTCGCTGCCGTTCACTGACCAGCTTTTCGAGCCACCGCTGAGCATCGCTCTTATGCCGGTGAGGCACGCCAATCAGATACATCGGTACGTTGGAATCGACCAAAATCACGATGTTGGGCCGACTGCATATCCGCGTTCGATCTCCGACAACATCTGGTCGATGTCGGCCGTGGGAAAGTCGTGCCGCGCAGCGTTGCGGATTACGTCAAGTTTCCTGCCAGGGTCGCCCGTGGATTCCAAGCGACGTGCCTTCTCCAGCGCCTGCCGCACCCACTCGGCCAGTGACATGTTTTGCGATCGCGCGGTCCGCTGAATTTCCCGATACTCCGGGTCTTGCAGAATTACCTGGAGACGCTTACTCATCCGATGAGTGTATATGACTCATTACGAGTAGTCGATTGGTTCCCGCAATGTCACTTACCTCGAAGCACAGTCTTTGCCGCTCCCATATTGTCGTATCGGTCGTAGACGCGAACTACGATTACGTGCTCCGTTGCCGCCAACCCGTCTTTACCCGCTTCCGGGGCGACCTTGAAATCGTAGTTTTCTGTTTTTGAGTCCGCGAGCTGACCGACCGGCTCCACGTATTTCCAATCTCCGGCGTCGACGGAATACTCCGCACGCTTTACGGGCGAAAAACTATCGGCCGCGCGGAAGATGATGTGAATATCTCCAGGGTCCAATGAAGCGGCCAGGTTCTCGATGCGCGGCGGAGTGGTATCGACCTCAAAGCGGCGGCTCTCTCGCGAGGCAGTAAGTGCTTCGCCGGGCGAATGCGAAGGCGCATCGGAGGCAACTACTTTTACCGTGTAACCTCCGTCCGGCAGGAGGCTGGCGTCGAAAGAAAAGGCCTTATCGATGAGGTTATCTTTCAGCAGCAGCCAGCGGCTGTCTCCGTCGCCGCGATAGTAGATGGAAAAGATAAGTTGGTCGTCATTTTCATCGTGCGCACTCCATTTAACTCCGATTGCGTCGCGGTCGTGCGAGCCGGCCGGCTGGAGGTCAAAGTGCGGGGCCGACATGGCGCTTGTGTCGTTAATCAGGCCGGTAGACATTTTCGGCAGAGCTTGATACCTGACGCCGATCTGCACCGTGACGTCGTCGATTTCCGGAGCAGTGTTTTTCGGAAGGTAATTCAGCGCGACGCTATCCACATGCGGCGGTGAAGAGCCCGAGTGAAGCACCGCTTTCCATTGCGCGTAGCGCGCGGCGGGAATTCCGGTTTCCGTGTTCCTGGCGAGATCGATCCTGTTCCATGCGCTCCAATTGCGGTCAGGATTATCGACGTTGCCGCTGCGAGCGTAGATATCGACGCTCCCTGATCCGCGAAACTCTGCGCGGCCCCAGCGCGAAAATATCTTGGCGTCAAATACGTCGCTTTCGTAAGTACCTTCGGATTCTGGCTCCGGTCCTAGCACAAAAAGCTTGCCAAGGTTGCTGGTCGCGGCGTAAAGCCCACCACCGGGAGACTTGGCGAAAGCTGTTACCTGCGAAGCGGGAGCTTTCAGTAGATCTGAAAAATCATCCAAGCCGTTGATGGCGAAGATGTGGCCGCGGTTGCCGCTGCCCGCGAGCAGTCGGCCCTTCGAATCGAAGGCCAGAGCGTAAACGATATCGTCATGCGAAGACCACAACTTTGTTGGCGAACCATCCGGCGCGATGCGGTAGACATCGGAACCGCTGCCGCCATTTCCCCCGGGAAATGGGAACGGCCCAACGGTTACCGGAGCGCTGGGCGCGGGAGTTATCGTCATGCCCGGTACTTGCGACGCCGATCCCGGCGAAGGAGAACTGGACGATACGGTAATCAATGCCGAAGAAGAGCCGGATGAACCGGACCCGGTGCTGCGCTTTTCCCCAACTGCGGCCGCGTAGATGTTGCCATCTTTATCGAGAGCGAGCGCAGTGATCTCTTTTTTTGGAGCGCTATAAAGCACGAAACCTTCGCCCGAGGGCGAAATGCGATAGATCAAACCGCTGCCATCGGAGCCGGCGATCAGATTTTGCTGCGCATCGAAGGCTAAAACGCGAATATGAGTTTCATCGCTCTTGAAAAAGACTGCGTGCTCGCCTTTTGGAGTGACGCGATAAATCTCTCCGTGATCCCCGGTGGCTACATAGAGACTTCCGGATTTATCCAGCGCCATATCCCAGATGTATTTCGTGCCCGGCTCGAAATAAACTGAGGAACTCCAGGATGGGTCCAAGCTTGGCTTACCGGCGTCACTCTCTTTTTCTTCTTTGCCGGAGGTAGTGTGATTTGAATCCTGTCTTTTTGATTTAGCCGCGTGTTGAAGTTTGTAAACTTTGCCATCGGGAGCGGTGGCCGCGTAGATGGTTCCTCCGGGAGCGGTTTGCAACGCTTGAACCTGCAACTCTTTCGGCTCGAAGATGATGGTTGAGTTACCTTCTCTGGTAATGCGATACACCCGCGCCGGCGCGCCGGCAGCGATGTAAACGTTTCCGGCGTCGTCGCTGGCAATGGCCCAAATGTAGGTTGACGGTGTGGCATAAAGACTTTTAAACGTGGGTGCGAGTTCCAGCCCGCCGGTGCTATTAATGGCGACCCCGGCTGGATTTCCCTTGATCAGGTCTTCAAATTTCGACTGTTCCCAAAGACGTGTGCCTTCCGCGGCGGCGGTCGATACGAAGCTGGAACTGGTAAGGACTGCAAGACATAAACCCACAAGAAAAAATAAAATGAGCTTTCGCGCAGCGTGCAATTTCATACCTCGAAGCTTTATTGTTGGGATTACTTTCAGGTTATCACGCCTGCATGGAGAAGCGACAAAGGGCGAGGAGCGCGCCATTCCCCGGGTCATTCTCCGTGGTATCGTAAGATTTCATGCGTTCCTCGCGCCAGGACCTGCTACGACTGCTCGCCCATAAGTCTTTCAAGCTGGGAGAGTTCAAGCTCTCCTCGGGCGGTACCAGCGACTACTACATCGATTGCCGAACCACCACGCTTGATGCCAAAGGCTCGCGCCTGAGTGGAGAGGTTTTTCTTGAAGAAATCCGACAACGTGGCTGGAAGGCGCAAGCCGTCGGCGGACTAACCATGGGAGCCGACCCCATCGTTGTTGCCGTCGCTGTAGTCAGCGGCGAACTGAACGGATTTCTTGTGCGAAAAGCGGAAAAACAGCACGGCACTGGGCAGCGCATCGAGGGTTTTCGCGAGAAGGGTGCCTCTGTGGTGATCGTTGACGATGTGTGTACGACCGGCGCATCCACGGTACAGGCAATCGAGGCAGCGCGAGAGTTCGGATTCAACGTAGTGGGAGCGATGTGCCTGGTGGAGCGCGAAGAGGCCAACGGACGGCCGAATGTGGAGAGAGCCGCTTCCCCGGCGCCATTTGTCGCGATCTTTACCGCAGGCGAGGTGCGCGCGGAACATCTATTGCAGACAGATGATACGGAGCCGGTGATCTTTGCAGTTGCGGCGAGTTGCGAGATTTGCGGGCAGCCGGCAGTCACGAATAATCCGCGCAATCGCTGTGCCGCGCATAGGGTGTAACCGGAAGCGAGCCGCGACGAACCGATAAGACTTTTATGATTCAAACTCTCGAATGGACTGAGCAGGGCGTGCGCTTCATCGATCAGACGAAGCTGCCCACAGAAGAGATCTACGTCACGAGCAACAATTACCAGCAAGTCGCCGATGCGATCCGGACCATGATCGTGCGCGGAGCGCCCGCGATCGGCGTTGCAGCGGGGATGGGAATTGCGCTCGGGGTGCGGGACTCAAAGGCGGAAACCGTCGGAGAGCTAAAACAGGAGCTTGACCACATTTCCGAAGTCATCGGCCAGACGAGGCCCACGGCGGTGAATCTGTTCTGGGCGATACAGCGTATGAAAGAAAAGTTCGAACGCCTGCGGATTCGTCCCCTCGCTCAGATTAAGCATGAAATGGTTGAAGAGGCAAAGCGCATGCACGCGGAGGACATCGCCGCCAACCAAGCCATGGGACGCTACGGCGCGACACTGTTGCCAAGCGAGGGGAGCGTTCTCACCCATTGCAATGCGGGCGCTCTGGCGACCGCCGGCTACGGGACGGCGCTTGGAGTGATCCGCGCGGCGGTTGAACAGGGCAAGAAGATTCATGTCTATGCCGACGAAACTCGCCCATTCTTGCAAGGGGCGCGGCTCACGGCCTGGGAGCTGATGAAGGACGGAATTCCGACGACGGTCATCTCCGACAACATGGCCGGCGCAATGATGAAGCAGGGCAAGATTGGCGCAATCGTCGTGGGCGCCGATCGCATCGCGGCGAATGGAGATGTTGCCAACAAAATCGGGACTTATACCGTCGCAGTTCTCGCGAAGGAAAACGGCGTTCCATTCTATGTGGCCGCACCACTTTCCACGGTCGATATGAACTGCCCTGAGGGCAGCAAGATTCCAATCGAACAGCGCAACGCCAGAGAAGTCAGCCACATCGCCGGGAAGCAAATGGTGCCGGATGGCGTTTCCATCGAGAATCCAGCCTTTGATGTCACCCCCGCAAAGTATGTTGGGGCGATAGTCACCGAATGTGGCATCGCGCGCGCCCCCTACTTAGAGTCACTCCAAAAGCTCGCCGCAGCCGCCAAAATTGCGGTATAGGGAGGCTCTGCCACTCGCCAAGCCCCAGCGCCGAGAAAACTTTATTCACCTCGTTACGCATCTAACTGTGATTGCCGTCACCGCGCCCGCTGGATTTTTCGGACCTCGATAGCACCGGGAGATGTGGAGCACCGCAGTCCGTAAGCCGCATTCTTACGGATCACGGGATCAGAGCTGAGCAGAAAGCGGTGCAATTCGGGGACAGCCTCTGTCTTTCCAAGCTGTGCGATCGCGATCATCGCGGCCAACTGTACAAATTCGTTTTTATCGTCGGTATAGCGTTCGATGAGACTCTGATAGCTATCATCCCCACTCCTCCCCAAAGCCTCGATCGCTCGGATGCGAACGACACCATAGTCAGTCACAGGTCTGTTAGGAGAAGATTCCGCGGTCGACTTCCCTGGAGCAATAACAGCAGCCAATGCCGCCCGAGTCTCGATCGTATTAATTTGGCCAAGGGCCGCAACCGCATGCAGGACGACAAAGGGATCTTCATCATGAGAAAGCCTTAACGCAGCATCTTGAAAAAAAGCCGGCGCACTGGTCGCAAGTACATCCAGCGCAGCATGACGAACGTCAGGATCGCTGCTATGCAGATTCCGCTCAAAATTCTGCAGGATGGCTTGCACCCGCACCGTGTCTGTAGGTTCCAGAAGCACATCGAATTTGGACGAGAACGTAAAATCCTGAATTTCTCCGCGACCGTTACGGACTGGCACGTGACGAGTTGCGCTCACCTGGTACTTCCCCTCACGTTCAAATCGATACCAGGAATCCAACGGCCACTGCCCGTGGATTGCATCTCCGGGAGCAAGTGCCGACTCGTCATCCTCACAGGCAGAATCCCATACTGCACTGCAAGCTGCGCCGGACCCGGTTACCGAGAATTCATAAGTGTCGAGACACTTCGTAGAGGCTTTTGCTGGAAGAGAGACGCTCTGCTTGCCCGTGTTCTTAATTTCAATGTTAAAGGTCACGGGCTCACCGACCATGTATCGTTCCTTCTCGGAATAGAAGCGGCCCTCCAGTCCCTGAGTTTGCGCGACCACGGAAGCGGCCCACAGTCCGCTGATCGCTACCACACAGATGTTGGCAAGTCGGTGACTCATGACCGTCGAGAATGCCCTCCGCCGAAGCATTCGTCCGTGGAAGAAATCGTCCGAATATTGCATCAGATCGTCTCTAATCAGCCCGTCACAACTTCTGCAAAATCTCTACTCTAGTTCTTTTTCTGCTCAGCAATCCACTTATCCGTCCGCGCCTCCAGCATATCCAGCGGCAGCGTTCCTCCGTCGAGCATCTCGTCGTGAAATTTACGGATATCAAACTTCTGCCCTAACTCCGTTCGCGCTCGCTCCCGCAGTTCGCGAAACTTCAATTGCCCGAGCTTGTAGCTGAGGGCTTGCGCCGGCCATGAGATGTAGCGGTCGGTCTCGGCTTGAATGGTTGGCTCATCCACCGCGCCCGACTTGCGAAAGAACTCAACTACTTGATCGCGCGACCATCCCTTGGAGTGGATGCCGGTATCCACCACCAGGCGCACAGCGCGGAACAGTTCCGACGACAAACGTCCATAATCCGAGACCGGATCCTGATAGAAACCAACCTCTTTGCCGAGTTGCTCCGCATACAAAGCCCAGCCTTCGATATACGCGTTGAATCCCAAGCCGTGCAGCCGGAACTTGGGCAGACCCTGAAGCTGCTGCTGTACCGAGAGCTGCATGTGATGGCCGGGAATGCCTTCGTGGTAGGCGATCGCTTCGTCGTCGATCAGCGAGCGCTCGGCAAAGTTTGATGTGGCGACTACCACTCGCCCCGGACGCTTGCCATCCGGAGTGCCGGTCACATAATGAGTCATGGCCGCGGCCTGAAATTCCGGTATGGCTTCGACCGTCACCGGTGACTTCGGAAGCAGCGTGAACAACTCCGGAAGCTTCGGTTCCATTTGTGCGATGTAACGGCGGAAGTCGTCGAGGATCTGATCGGAGGAAGTCGGAATGTATTTGGGGTTTGTCTTCAGGGAGGCACGGAACGATGCGAGATCGGCGAAACCCTCTTTCTTGGCGATCACCATCATCTCAGCTTCAATGCGTTCGATCTCGCGAAGGCCGAGTTGATGAATCTCATCCGGGGTCATGTGGGTGGTTGTGCGGCCGTAGATGTCGTTCTCGTAGCGCTTCTGGCCGTCGGGGAGCGAAGTAATGGCAAGAACCGTGCGGCCGTGCGGAGCATAGTCGGTCTGAATAAATGCCGCGAAGGCTTTGTAAGCGGGAATTACGTCGGTATTGATTGCGTCGGTGATTTCCCGGGTCAGGCGCTTCTGATCGTCCGCAGAAATATTCGCCGGAAATTTCTTCGTCGGCCGCAGAAACGGGTCGGCTGCAACAATGCCGTCACACTGTGCGGGAATCTTTTCCGCCAGGAATCTCACCATCACCAACTTATCTTTCACTCCAGTCCGCAGAACCTCTGTGGTCTGGCCAAGAGCCCGCGGAATCTGGTGAAGACGCGAGATGTAGTCTTCGTAATGCTTCACCGAATCAAGAGGCGCCGAGAGCGGCAGATCTGCAAGGTTCGTGTGCGGACCTCCCTGAGTGTTGATCGGCATTTCGTATTCTTTGAGATCGAAGTCGGCGATGCGCTGCTGCAGCAGGCGCACCATGAGATCGTGCGAGAGTTGGTCCTGATCGGAGAAACCGCCGGTGGCGATGGCCTGCAGGCGCTTCAGGAAGGCTTCATCGGTCTCGTGATGCTGCTTGATGCCTTCGAGCGAGTAGTCGTTGAGTCGATCGTTGTAGCGATAGTCGCCGTATGCGGTGGCACGCTCGGGAAAGTTGCGAAGGTCGGTTTCGTATTGCTCATCGAAAAGAGCATTTTGCGCGGCGAGGCGATCGGCCAGCGGCTGGTTATTTTGGCCAAAAACGAAGCTGACGGCTGCAATTAGGAAAAAGAACGCGGAGTAGAAGCGCATAGGTGTAGCAGGGTACCAGAAGCGGCGGCATGGAATAAATAAGCAAATGAAATGCTAAAATGGTGGTTCCATGTCAATTATTCCCCGCAGAAAGACCGTAACCGCCGTTGTCGGCAACGTCCGCGTCGGCTCAGATGCACCGATAGTGGTGCAATCGATGACCAACACCGACACGGCAGACATCCCTTCGACCGTGCAACAGTGCGCGGCTTTAGCTCGAGCCGGCTCCGAACTGGTTCGCGTCACGGTCAATAACGAAGAAGCTGCTGCCGCCGTTCCACACATCGTGGAGCAACTCGACAAGCAGGGTATCCGCGTGCCGATCATCGGCGACTTCCATTACAACGGGCATGTGCTGCTCACCAAGTATCCCGAGTGCGCCCGCGATCTCGCCAAGTACCGCATCAATCCCGGCAATGCCAGCATCGGCGCAAAGGGCGATTCCAATTTCCGCACCATGATCGAAGTCGCCGTGAAGTGTCAGAAGCCGGTGCGCATCGGCGTGAACTGGGGTTCGCTAGATCAAGTTCTGCTCACGAAAATGATGGACGACAACTCGCGCCTCGCCGAGCCGAAAGATGCTCGCGAAGTCACGATGGAAGCGATGGTCGTAAGCGCGCTGAACTCGGCTGCGCTCGCGGAGAAGTTCGGATTGCGTCCGGATCAGATTATTCTCAGCGCCAAAGTCAGCGGCGTCCAGGATCTCATCGATGTCTACCGCGCCTTAGCCGCCCGCTGCACATATCCTCTGCATCTCGGCTTAACCGAAGCCGGCATGGGCGCCAAAGGCGTGGTCGCGTCCAGCGCGGCCATGGGAGTCGTGCTGCAGGAAGGTATCGGCGATACCATCCGCGTTTCGCTCACACCTGCTCCTGGCGGTGATCGCACCGAAGAAGTCCGCGTTGCCCAGCAGATTCTTCAGTCGATGGGCATTCGCAGCTTCACCCCGCAAGTCACGGCTTGCCCAGGCTGCGGACGCACCACCAGCACCTTCTTCCAGGAGATGGCCGAGCAGATTCAGACCTACCTCCGCGAACAAATGCCCGCATGGAAAGGCCGCTACATAGGCGTGGAAGAAATGAAGCTCGCCGTCATGGGATGCGTGGTAAACGGCCCCGGCGAGTCGAAGCACGCAAATATCGGTATCTCGCTCCCAGGAACATTCGAAGAGCCCAAAGCCCCCGTTTACGTGGATGGCCGACTGTTCACCACGCTCAAAGGCGACCGCATCGTCGCCGAGTTCATTGAGATTCTGGATGAATACGTCGACTCGCACTATGCCGCGAGGGCCGCGAAAGAAGACGCGCGGGATGAAGAAGTCGCCACCCGAAGCTAGAAATTCTCCCGCGGAAGCCTCGCGTCGAATTCCGTGAACGTTTCTTTTGAATGTTCGCTATTGCCCCGGCAAAAGCAGAATCGGAGCTTGCGAGGGTGGTTCTACGGTGCCGGTACCGGAATCCGCTGTCAGGCCAACGTTCGGATTTGTGAAATAACACTCAAATTGCGACCCTGACAATCCCGTGGCAAGCACCGTGAATGGAATTCCATTCAGAGAAGTTCCATTCTGCAACCCGGAAATCAGAACTCTCTCCCCGGCAGTAAAGTTATTTACCGCGTGAAATGTCACGATGTTGGAGGTTATCGAAAAGGCGGTAACTTTTACGGCCCCACTGCAACTGGCCAGCGTGCACGTTCCGAATGGCGCCGGCAGGTCGGTGATGACTGTATCCGCCGGAACTCCTCCGCTGCTCGGATCGTTGGCGTTGTTATCGCTGGTATTGATCACGGCAATCACGCCGGCATCGCAGATGCTCATGTAAACCCGTGTGCTATCAACGGAGGCGGTGGTGAAAACCCGGAAACGCGTTGTACCGGGCGAATACAGAGCAGGTGCGGCTGGCGGGACGCAGGACGGATTCGGGGGCACCGCATATTGATACTTGCCGCTATTCACGTCCGCCGCAAAGGGAGGATCGGTCAGTAAGGTAAGAGTTGTCTCCAGGGCAAAGTTGTTGGCATCGAACGCCCAGAGACTTGGAACCACGCAAGCGGAATTGGTGCCGGCCAAAGTATCCGGACAAGCGGCCGCAGTCTGATAGCCAGCCACGTAAAATCGAGTCTCGTCGGCCAGAGCTGTGACTGAAATCGGCAAAACCGCCGAGCACCCTGCGTTACATGGCGCAGATGTCAAAGGGAACGAAATCGTCTGCAACAAGGCCGGCGTGTCTTTCGCCCCTCCGGAAACGGCAAATACATAGGCCGTGTTCGTCGTCGGATTGGTCACGTAAAGCCGGTTCAGGTTTGGATCGTAGAAGATGTAATTCGCGCCGGCGCCCACCGCCAGGCTGCTCGTAACCGTATCCGTGGCAGTATCGATTGTCACCAACTGCCCGTCCCCCTGCGTGAGCACGTAGACCTTCTGGCTGTCGCTGCGAGCCACCACCCACACGGGAGTCACTCCTGTGAAACCGGTTACCACATTCGTAGAAAGATCGATATTGCTACCGCTCGTGTTCAAACTGCTGACAGAATTGCTTCCCTGGTTCGCGACATAGAGTTTGAGACCGTTTGGCAATTGGGCCAATGCGACCGGATTTGTTCCGACATTCGCGCTGTTGGTTACGGAATTGGTGTTCCCATTGAAAGCCGAGACAGAGTTGGAATTGAAATTTGCCAGATAGATTGTGCTGTTTTGCGTGGCATTGGCGAAAACCGGCTGAGGTGGAATTGCTGCCGCTCCGCCGATTGTGCATGGACTGCACGGCGCCAATCCGGTGGCCGCATCGTTGTAAGTGAGGGTCGTAGGCGTGATCGCTACGATCGGGAATGTGCCGTTATAGCCGGCTGTTATCTCCCCGGAAATAACGACATCTCTTCCCGGCGAAACGAGAGTTGTGCCGGATGGGCTTACCACCAGCGGATTCGCGAGCGTGGCGGTAACAACGTTCCCTGCCTCGCTCAAGGCGGTGATAGTGGCGCTTTGCCCGGGCAAGCTGGGCAAAGTGGTGGTCGTGACCGGACCGAGGCCGGTCCCGGTGCTGGCCTGAATCGCCGGAGTGAAGGAAGAAACCACGTCAACTCCGCCGGTCTGCAGGCTCCCGGCGCTGGTGATGAATACGCGGCTGTCATTGGGCACTATGGCGGCGTACGTGGGCACGTTGCCGATATTTGGGGCGCTCGCATCGGAACTGGGAGTCTCTCCAATGATACTGTCACCGCCAACATCGATCTGCATTGCGCCGCCAGGATAACTCGCTGCGTTCTGGCTGATGCCGAATACGGCGTGAAAACTCGAAGGCGCCGGAGGCGTTTCCACCGGGCAATTGGGTAGCCCGCCAACCGAGCAAGGGATAACCACCGGACGGTAGACTTGGCCACAAGCCGCCCATAGCACAATCAAAACCACCATGGCCGCCATCTGGCCCACGCGTTGAAAACTCATCTGCACCCCAAAGGAAATTATGGCCTGCGAGGAATTAAACATTCTAACGGCTGTGAACAAACCGCGCCACTGGAGTGGGCACGATACTGCCGTTTGACTGTTTTTGCTTTGGAGAATTCCCACCCGTGGGATGCGCCCATTGGCAGGCGAGTTGGACAGCGCAAACGGCCAATGCCGGATTAGATCGCACGCGAATGGCTTATTTCTTGCGGCGGGGTTTTCCGGCAGCAGCAGCCGCTGTAGCTGGCGCCTCCGGCTTTTCCGTGCCTGCCGGCTTTTTCTTGCCTTCCATCTGGGCAAGGCTCTGTTTCAAGGCAGCCATTAAATCCACCACCGGAGCCAGTTTCTTCGGCTTTTCGACCGCGGCCACTTCTCCGCCCTCGAGCTTGGCTTCGATCAGCTTCTTCAGATTATCCTGGAAGGTGTCATGATATTTTTTCGGATCCCACTCATCGGCCAGCGCTTCAATCAACTGGTGCGCGACTTTGACTTCAGCCTCTTTCAGTTCGACATCGGGCGCGCCGAAGCCTTCCACCTTGCGCACTTCCTCCTCGTAGTACATCGTGTGCAGCATTAATCCGCCTTCCGATGGCCGCAAGAAACATGTGTACTCGCGGTTGTGCATGGTGATCTTCGCAATCGCCACATACTCGCTCTCCTCCAGCGCTTTGGTGAGCAGTGCGTACGGACGCCGTCCGGCTTCCTCGGGCAGCATGTAATAGGAGGACTCGAAGTACACCGGGTCGACCTCGCTGGCCTTCACGAATTCCAGAATCTCCATGGTTTTCGCCGTCTGCGGCTCGATTTTTTTGATCTCGTCCGGTTCGATGACGATATATTCATCCTTGCGGAACTCGTAGCCTTTGACGATATCGTCGCGCTCGACGGGAATGCCCTCTGCCTGGCAAATGTATTGCTGCTTCAGGCGCGACTTGTCCGGACGATGCAGCATGTTAAAAGAAATGCCCGAACTGCGCGCTCCGGAAAACAAGCGCACCGGCATGGAAATCAGACCGAAGGTTAAGTGCCCGGACCAGACCGACGATGGCATAATCCCTCTCGCTCAAAAGAATCGAACCGCCACTTCGCAATACCTACTAAAACGGCAAGCACAAGGCCTAAACCGCCCAGAATTGGGAGTTTAGCCTAAGAAACGAGATGTTGGATGCATAAATTGCTGTGCCGGAACCGATCTGCGAAGCCCGACTAAATGGGCCCGGCCGAGCGCTGACGCTAGAGGTTGTGGATAATCAGTTGAGTTCCTCGGTCTTCAGAAGTCTTGAGGGGATTGCGCGCCCGTGATTGCTGCAGTTTCGGAGTCCGGAATGGGAGCCGGTCGGCCGATATCTCCGACGTGGAGAGCGCGGTTGGTTGTGTACGCCCACCACAGGCAGACGCCGTAAATCGAACCGGCAAACAGCAACTGCGGGATCAGTTGACGGTAAGTGTGGGCAGCAGAGATCCGCTGCATAACAACCAACGCCGCAGCCGCAGGCATGCACAACAAGAGCGGTAGCAGATAAGCCTGGCGAACATAGGTAAAGACCGGAATGTCGAGCTTGGAACACATATGGCGGGGCATAAACACGAGGTACGTAGCCGCTAAAGGAATTGCTGTGCCGAATGCATCGCCCAGAATGCCAAAGCGGCCCACCAGCAATATGCTGAAGATCACGTTGGCCGATCCCTCGATTAGCGTGATGACGGCGAACTTGCCGTGCTTACTCATGCCGAAGAGAATCCGTGAGGAAGCCGATTGCCCCAGCATCAGGGTGTAGGGGAAAATCAGCGCCAGCAGCACGGGATAACCCTGCGTGACATACATCCTCCCCACCCAGACTTCGATGATCGATTTCCCCAGAATCACGAAAGCAAACGAAATGGGCAAAATAGTGAATGCGCAAGCCCTATTGCCGGCGATAAAGATTTTTCGCAGCCGATCCTTGTTGCCAGCCGCATCCGACTGGCTGGACATGGGCACGAAAATCTGTGCGAGGCTGCTGACCACTTCCCCGGCATAGTCAACCAGGCGCGACCCGGCATAAAAATATGTAATGGCTGCCAGGGAGAGAAATTTCCCAATGACCACCGCATCCGTCTTAAAGCGAAGCTGGCTGGCGACGATGATCATGAAGGTCACGCCGCTATAGTTCGCCATGTGGCGGAAGGCATCACGATTCACCGCGGCGAAAGAAAACTTCACCGGGATCGAACCCAACGCGATCATTGATCGAACAATCGAGGCCAACATGGGCACTCCAACCGTGATCAACGCGACCGTCAGGAGCCCGTAACCGCGGTTCAAATAAAAAACAATCAGGACGACGCGGACCAGCGTGGCAGCGATGTTGGTCCAATTAAGGATGTAGAACTTCTGCAGGCCTTCGAGCACCCCCCCGAACATGCCCAAGGGGAATCCAAGAGCTACCGAACTGCCAACGATCAGCAGCAGCCAGCGTGCCGTGCCTTGAAGTCCGGATTGAATATGAAAGATGCGGTCGACGTAGAAAAACGCCACCAGGGTAATAGCCAGGCACAGAAGCCCGACGCAGCTGTAAGTCGCCAGCGCGGTGTTGAGAAGTCCAGTGATTTCCTGTAAGTCTCGCGTCGCGGTGTACTTGGAAACGTAGCGAATAATCGAGGAGCGCACCCCGAAATCGAAGATACCGTAATAGCCGGTGAGTGAAAAAATCAGCACCCATATCCCGAATGCGGCGTCTCCCAGGCGGTGCAGAATAAAAGGTGACAGAAAAACACCGACGATGATGTTGACGCCGAGCGCAAACCAGCTCGAACCTACATTCTTAATGATCTGAATTTTTTCCCGTTTGCGCATTGAGAAAGCTTCGCGGAACTTATCACGCTTTCCGAAATGGGGGCGTCAATTGGTGTTTATCATAGCGGAGGAGCGTCTCTCGTTCCTGGACCCAGGTTACCCGCTGTCCGATCTCTAGCCTCAGGCCGATGAAGGAACTGGAAGGATGCTGAACACCACACCAATTCCGTGAGGTTCCAGATCGATTTCCTGTTCGCATCTTCCAAGTTCGAGGTCGTAAAGAGCCAGATGCGATGGTTTGTGAAGATCGGTGCCACCGTTTTTGATCCACGCCACATTCTCGATAAATTTCGTGGGACGAACGCGAGTAAAGCCCACCCAAAACCGCCGCTCATCCAGCGGCAGCACGCCCCGGCACCAGCCCAGAACCTGGCTATTCTGCCGGCTCATCTGGTTGAGATCGATGGTCCGGTCGATCTGCAGCGTTTTCCGGTTCGCGAACACGATATGACCGTCGACGGTTGTGAAGTAGATTCTGTCCCCGAAAACGTAGCCGTCGTGCGGTCTCTGGATGGCAATGTCGATGCGTAGTTCGGGAGAGGTAAGGCAAATCGCGTCGCGCTGCTCGAGACGTGTAATCCAGACTTCGCCATCGAGTTCAAAAACGTGATTTGGATGCGACTGGTGCGGCTTGGTCGATGCAACTTTGCGGTAGTCGATTTGCCGGGAGAATCGCTGCCATGGGTCGCCGCCAAGCACGCTCCATTCCCGCAATATCTCACCGCCGGGCGTGATCTCAACCACCATGTCAAGACCGGTCACCGCAATCAGTAGAGTTCCGCGATGCGTGGGACAGACATGGTGGAGATCGTTGAAGCAGGGCAAGGAAACGTAATGCAGAAGTCGAAAGCCCGGGAGTTCGTAGATCAGCACCTCGGTGGAAGTGCAGGCGTAGAGCTTATTGGCATGAAGGGATGCCGCTTTAAACAAAATTGCCGGGAGTTCATTGGCGCAGGCTTCGGGCGGAGATACATATTCGATACACGCTCGCGATTTGTTGGTCGACGGATCAAGTTCGATCAAAAGAGCTTGCTCGGAGGATTGCCATTCCTCCAGATTGCGAAAGACCGTACGCCGTTGGCGTCCGCCAGAAATATAGAGTCGGCTCATTGAAAAATTGAAGTGCGCTGGAACGAGAATATCCGATTCGACGAGCGGCGAGCTCAGCAAAACGGAGTGGCAGTTGCCGCTCGGTCGCGCAAATGGGCGCTAACGACCCTGCTCGGCGACGCGCACATGAGGTTCGACCAGGCTGAGGAGTTCATCTTTCATAAATGGTCCGCAGGCGAGGAGACCCGAGAGAAGCGGGTCGCGCCGGTTCGCCAACAGATCGGTCTTTTCCAGCGTGCTGACAAATCCTCCCGCGCTCAGCACGAGCGCGGCCCCAGCCACCACGTCCCATTCGTTCTTGGGAGTGAGCGTGAAGGTCACATCGGCAAGCCCGGCCGCGACCAGAGCGAGTTTGTAGGCGACCGATCCCATTGCCCGGATTTTGAACGGAGAACTCTCGAACGGCTTCCATTCGCCGCGCTTTACTTCGCTGCGGCTGGCGAGCACCAGGGCACCGTCGAGGGTTTTGCGTTGGCTGGTTTGCGCAGGCTTGCCGTTGTAAGTCACCCCTGAGTCAACCGAGCCGAGAAATGTTTCATTCGTTGCGGGATTGTGGATTCCGCCGGCTACTGGCCGGCCGTTTTCGACAAAGCCAATCGAAACGCAAAACTCCGGAATACCCTGCACGAACTCGCGCGTGCCATCGAGCGGGTCGACTACCCAAACGCGGGAGCGCGCCAGGCGAATTGGATCGTCGACACTCTCTTCCGAAAGCCAGCCCTCGCTTTCCCGAAGCAGTTCCTTGCGCAAAACTGCATCCAATGCCCGATCCGCTTCGGTTACCGGATCGTGGCCGATCTTGTATTCGGTTTCGATTGCTCCCGGCGTAAAGCGTGCGAAGACCGCTCGTGAGGCCTCGATAGCTGCATGGATTCGGGCAAGGATATCAGCGTAGGAGTTCGTCGGCATAATTCTCCAATCTGCTTCAAGGTGCTGACGCTTTCTGCGGCGCGAGATCAACTACGAGGCGGCGATGGGAATCGCAGAGGATCCCCGCGATTTTTAAGCCATTAACATGCGTGCGCCCGTCGCCAGTAACACAGCGCACAATATGCGCCTCAGCCAGGGAACCGGCACGCGCGTACTCAAGTACGAACCGAGCAACCCACCCGGTACGGACCCGATCAACAACGCTCCAACGAGGGTGGTGTCGACATTGTGCAGACGAAAATGCAGAAGGCTGGTCACGCCAGTAAGAATCAACGCGTGCACGATGTCGGTACCCACCATGACCTTCGGCTGAAAGCTGTAGAACAGCAGAAGCATCATCATTACGATACTGCCGGAACCGACCGAAGTAATGCCGACCAGGAATCCAGCGACCAGGCCAATGAGCGATATCCAGGCGAAAGACTTCATTGTCGGCGGTTTTGCCGCAGCCCGGTCTTCGATTTTCTTTTGAAAGAACAGGAATGTGGGAATGCAAACCAGCAGGACTCCGACCGCCACGGTGATGAAGTGGTTGACGCCGTTGCCATATTGGTTCCGCAAGTGAACCAGGAAACTTACGCCAAAATAGGAGCCCGGAGCGCTGCCCAAGGCCAGCGCCAGAACTACTTTGCCTCGGACTGTCCCCTTGCGGATGTGAACAATGCTAGCCCCAATCTTGGTGAGAAAGTTGAAAAGCGCGTCTGAACCCACAGCGCGCATGGGGGACACTCCCAAACCGAAAATAAGGATCGGAAGCAGCAAAACGCCGCCTCCGACTCCGGTCATTCCGATCAGAGTCCCTACCCCGAAACCGATCAGGCTCTTGAGCAGCAGATCCATAGTTCAAATGCTTCAGTTTCACTTCCGCTCCGGCGGCCGCCGGAACCGAGTTAGGCCGTCGGCGAAGCTCCGATAAAGCCTTCTCTTTCCAAATGCAGAATGATCTCCTGCGCCGCTTCTTCCGGCGAAAGCTCGGCGGTGTTGATCGTGACCTCCGCATCGGCCGGAATTTCGTAAGGATCGGAGATCCCAGTAAATTCCTTGAGAATTCCCGCACGTGCTTTGGCGTACAGTCCTTTGCGGTCGCGTTGTTCGCAAACATCAACGGACGTCGCGATGTGCACAAGGATGAAGCCCCCGTAAGGCTCGATCATTTCGCGCACATGTTTGCGCGTCGCATCGTAGGGCGCGATCGGGGCGCAGATTGCGATGCCGCCATTTTTGGTGATTTCCGAAGCCACATAACCAATGCGCCGGATGTTAATGTCGCGATGTTCTTTGGAGAATCCAAGCTCGGACGAAAGATGCTTTCGCACCAGGTCGCCGTCGAGCATGGTTACCGGACGCCCTCCGGCTTCGAGGAACTTCGTCATCAACACGTTCGCGATCGTCGACTTGCCCGAACCGGAGAGGCCGGTGAAGAAGATCGTTAAGCCTTGCTTGTGTCGGGGCGGGAAGCTGCGGCGCAACTCTGTCACCACCTCGGGATAGGTGAACCATGCCGGAATATCGCGACCTTCGTTCAGGCGCTGACGAAGTTCAGTGCCGGAAATGTTCAGCACGCGGTCTCCCTGCTTCACTTCGTCGTCGGGAACGTACTTATCCTGATCTTCGAGGTAGACCATCATGTTGAATGGAACCATGGTCACGCCGATATCCGCTTCGTGCTTCTTGAAGACTTCCTGCGCTTCGTAAGGACCGTAGAAGGGCTTGCCGTCTGTGTCTTTGCCCGGTCCAGCGTGATCGCGGCCGACTATCAAATGCGTGCAGCCATGATTTTTCCGGATGATTCCGTGCCATACTGCTTCGCGAGGTCCGCCCATGCGCATAGCCAGAGGCAGCAAAGAGAGCTTCGCGGTCGATTGCGGGAATTTCGGCAGCAGCAACTGATAGCAGCGCACGCGCGTGTAGTAATCGACATCGCCGGGCTTCGTCATACCGACCACCGGATTGATGAGCAGGTTGGCTTCAACCTGCTTGGCGGCGCGGAATGCCAGCTCCACGTGAGCGCGGTGCATAGGATTTCTCGTCTGGAATGCAACGACCTTGCGCCAGCCTTCGCGCGCAAATTCGGCCCGCACTTCCGCTGGAGTCAACCGTAAAGTGCGGAAATCGTAATGCGAAGGAATCTGGCATCCTTCAAGCTTTCCGCCCACGTACCAAGGATTGGCTTTGTTAATCGCATAGTCGGCGCCGGGATGCGCAGCGCTGGTGCTGTTGAATACCGCCTTCGCTTCCGCCTTCCGATCTGGCTGCCAAACTTCTTCCACGTTCAGAACCGCGAGCATCACGCCTTCGGGGTCACGCAGGGCGACTTTGCTTGTCCCGGGAGTGAGTTTTTTGGCAAATTCCTCCATCACGTCGAGCGTGATCGGCACCGGCCAAAGCGTTCCATCCGCAAGCCGCATGTTATGGCAAACGCCTTCATAGTCAGCGCGGTTCATGAATCCACGCAGTGGGGAAAATCCTCCGCTGAGCAACAATTCAAGATCGCAAAGCTGGCGTCCGGTGAGGTCCCATGACGGCCATTCTTTGGAGTGTGCTTTCAGTTCGGCGGCCCGTTCCGGTTGAGCGATAAGTTGAATAAGTTCTCCGCCATGTGGCGGGATGAGATGGCTGGTCGAAGCGGTCAAGTGCAGTGCCTCCTGCTTTCGTGGAGATTCAAAATGCAAATGTCGAGTACGCTTATGGTCTTTGATTGGATTTAGCGCCAGAATCGATCCGGCGAAAGCCAGTCTGCGGATTCTTTTAGGGAGAGGAAAAGACCCCAAACGTTACTCGACAGAGTAACACTTCCGGCCGCGCCAGAAAAAATTATTAGCGCGCCGCGCAAAAAACTTGATCTAGCAATTCACGGGCCTTCAGGAGAGGGTTCAGGCTCGCAAGTCCATGAAAGTACTCCCTTCATCGCGTTATTCGAGGGAATATGTCTGCGGCGTTCTCAAATGTTGAAAGAAGTTGCAGCGGAAGGTAAGATTTTGCCTCCGCCAAAGGTTGTAATACTCTCCAAGGGATCATTCGCTATCACGTGTATCGGAAAGAGCCGTCGCGAAAATTAATTGCGTTCGCGCAGGGGTATCTCTCGATGATGCGGCGACGCCGGCCGGCGCGTGGGCATCCATTGACCCAAGCCACTGCATCTCTGTAGTCTTGCAACACAAACTGTTTACGGCAACTTTGGGTTACTCAGATGCGGACTCTACTAAAACTCGTGCTGCGAGTTGTGCCGTTTCCCTTGATTGCTCTTGTGCTGAGCGGTTGCGGCTCCAGTAACAATACCAACCTGACGGCGCAGCAAGCACAAGCGGCGGCTGGCGGAGTCTGGAGCGCCGAGATCGTCGGCGGTGAGGGCGCGGTATCGGGATTCAGTTTTATTACCGACTTCAATCTGACCGACACCGGTGCCTTGACTATTAACTACTTTCAATTTCTTACCACTGAATCCGGGTCCGATGCTTGTTTTCCTGCCGATGGCGGAGCGGAGTCCGGCACGATTACGTTGAGCAATGTTAACGGCAGCAATTTTCAGGTTAACGGCACATTCACCTTCAAGGTGCAGGCGAACGGGAACACCCTGACTTTGAACGGCGCGTTAACTGGCACCGCCACGACAACCGGCACCCTGACGGATGGATCGGTCACCGGCACCTGGAGCATTAAGGGCAGCCCGAATTGTACCGATACCAAGGGCGGGACATTTACGATGACGCAGTCGACCACAACCACGACTACTTCGTCATCTGGCGGTTAATTGAAACATTCAGCTACCTGAAGATAAGTTGCAGTTTTTCAGAACCAGTCGCTTCGGTAGGCCACCCACCACGAAATAAAGAGGATCGGAACCGTCGCTGCCAGACCCCACCAGATCGGCAGCAGAAAATCGGCCAGCAGGCCGAGCACGGTAAAAAGCATCCAGAAGATTTTCCGTTCCATAATCCAATTGTAGGCGGCAGCGACCTCGAGAGCATCAGCGCTCTCGGGCCAGCACTTTCGTCATCTCCGCGTTCTGCTATAGAGTGAGAGCCATGGTTTTGCGGCCATGAAACGTTCACTCCGAGAGATCGCCGAGGCGGTTGGAGCTCGTCTGCAGGGGGATGGAAGTGTCGAGATCGAAGGCGTGGCGAGCATCGAATCGGCCTCGCCGCGGGATGTCGTATTTGTAGCTGACGAGATGCGTCTTCCACCGGCGCTGCAATCGGATGCAGGCGCTGTGATCACGGGAGATTTCACTTCGACTTCAAGTACGAAACCCCTGTTGATCAGCAAGCACCCCAAGCTGGCTTTTGCCCGAGCTGCTGCTTTTCTGCAGGACGGGTACCGCAACTCGATCGGCTCCGGAATAAACTCGAGCGCCGTAGTGCATGCTTCCGCTCGCGTTGCAGGGGGCGCGGTCATTGACGAACTCGTGGTTGTCGAGGAAAACGCCGAAATCGGTGAAGGCACTCGAGTTGCCGCAGGCTGCGTCATCGGCCGTGGAGTGAAGATTGGCCGGGGTTGCCTTCTTTATCCACGAGTTACGATCTACCCGGAGACGACGCTGGGCAATCGCGTGATCGTGCATGCCGGGGCGGTTTTGGGCAGCGACGGCTTTGGGTACGTTCGCGATGTTGAAAGCGGTCGTTACGAAAAATTCCCTCAAATCGGACGCCTGGTCGTCGAAGATGACGTCGAGATTGGAGCGAACACAACCATCGATCGAGGCGCTCTTGTTGAAACACGAATCGGCCGGGGAACGAAGATCGACAATTTAGTGCACATCGGACACAACTGCCGCATCGGAGAGAATGTGGTGATCGCCGCCCAGTCCGGCTTTTCCGGAGGCGTTGTGGTCGAGAACGACGTCGTGCTCGGAGGACAAGTGGGCATCGCCGAGCACGCTCGCATCGAAGAAGGAGTAATGCTGGGCGGGCAGAGCGGTGTTCTCCCAAACAAGATATTGCGTGGCAAGGGCGTGGCGTTCTGGGGGACTCCGGCGCGGCCGTTGCAGCAGTATCTCAAGCAGTTAGCCGCTCTGGCGCGGTTGGGGAAAAAGAGATAAGCGTGGCAATTATTATCATCGGCGGCCACTCGCGAAGCGTGGGGAAAACCAGCGTGGTCGCGGGATTGATCTCCTCTCTGGGCGAATATGATTGGACCGCCGTTAAAGTCACCCAATACGGGCACGGAGTCTGCTCGGCGAATGGAGCGCCATGCGATTGCGCTACCACCGACCATTCATGGGCCATTTCCGAGGAGAAAAACCGCAACGGAGAATCAGATACCTCGCGCTTCCTGGTGGCTGGGGCAACCCGGGCCTTATGGGTTCGGACCGAGCAAGGAAGGCTGGCGGAAGCCATGCCCACTCTGAGACGGCGGATCGAACAATCGCATAACGTCATTTTCGAATCGAACAGCGTGTTGAAATTTCTGCGGCCTGATTTGTACCTGACTGTGCTCGATCCGGCCACCAAAGACTTCAAAACCTCTGCAAAGGAGTTCCTCGATCGCGCCGATGCTGTGATTCTTCACGACCGAGAGAAAAATGGAGACCTGCGGTGGCCAAATATTTCTTTGAGGCCGGCAGCCGGCAAGCCTGTATTTTGTATCAGCCCTCCGCCTTATGTGACCGAGGAAATTGTTGAATTCGTGAAGAAGCGGACGCCTGACGCGTTGCGAACCCGGGAACTGAGAACAGGCAACTGAGAACTGGTTTGTTATCCTTCCCCGTGCGGCAAATCCACCCCAGCGCCTGGTTGCTGATGTTGCTCTCGGCTTTTCTGCAAGTACTCATTTTCCCTCTACCTGGCCTGTACATTCTTTCCTGGGTGGCGTTCGCTCCACTGATCGTCGCGCTTCTGCGCGCTCGTCGAGCAGGAGCGCTGGAGATCGAAGGCTCTCTCAACCTTAAAGCGGCAACCGCGGGACAAGCCTTCCTGCTGGCCTATGTGTGTGGAATTCTGTGGTATGCCGGAACGTGCTATTGGATTTACGACACGATGCGCCAATATGGGGGCCTGAGCGCTCCCATGGCTTTGCTCGCTCTGGTTCTGTTTTGCATGTACCTTGGCCTCTATCACGGCTTCTTCGGATTGTTATTGTGCTTGTGCACCGGCCCTCGCCGTGACGACCGCCGGGCTCTGGTAGCTGCGCCCTTTTTGTGGGTTGCGGTCGAGTTGGCGCGAGACCGCGTTACCGGGTTTCCGTGGAATCTGCTGGGCACGGCGCAAGTCGACAACATTGCACTTACGCGCGTCACCACGTTAACGGGTGTCTTCGGACTTTCGTTTGAAATCATGCTGGTCAACGTCTCGTTCGCGGCGGCATTTCTCGTGCCGAAGAAAAAGCGCGCCACGTTATTAATGGCTTCGTTGGCTGCTGCTGCGGTGCTGCAGGCTGGAAGGCTGGTGGATGCTCCTTCGCTTGCTGCGGATCACACCGCTTTGCTGGTGCAGGAAAATATTCCCGTCGACGCTTCGTGGACACGCGACACGTTCGAACAGACCTTGCGGGAACTCGCCGATCTCAGCATCAAGGAAGCCGCTTCTTCAAATGGATCAGGAGCGACTGCCTCGAATGCTCCAACTCAGAATTCAAGCCCGGGCGCATCAGATCTGATCGTCTGGCCCGAATCGCCCGCGCCTTTCTACACGGGAGATCCACTTTTCCGCAATCTGGTAAGCGACGTAGCCCGCCAGTCCCATACCTGGGTAGTGACCGGAGCAATTGGCAACGCACCTTTAAGAAGCGTACCTGCGACACAGGTTTTCAATTCAGCCGCTCTTGTCAGTCCGACCGGCGAGTGGACTGCCCGCTACGACAAAGTGCATCTTGTGCCGTTTGGAGAATATCTGCCGTTTCCACAATTATTTGCCTTCGCCGGCGGGTTGACCAAAGAAGTAGGGCAGTTCGAAGCCGGAACATCACGTGCACCGCTGAACGCGGGCGGCACGAAGCTGGGAGTTTTTGTTTGCTACGAGTCCGTCTTTCCGGGCGAGGTACGCCAATTCGCAGATCGCGGAGCACAGGTTTTCGTGAACCTCTCCAACGACGGATGGTATGGCGATAGCGGCGCTTATGCGCAGCATCTGAATCAAACCCGCATGCGCGCGGTGGAGAACGATCGCTGGCTGTTGAGCGTGACGAACACAGGCGTCACAGCCTCGATCGATCCTCTTGGAAGAATCGTCGCGCGCCTTCCCCGCAAACAGCGGGCGGCATTACTTGCTCCCTATGCACTCACTTCCGTAACCACGGTCTACACTCGTTATGGCGATTGGTTCGCATGGCTCTGTGCGATAATTTCTGCAGGGGCGCTGCTCATGCGCTTTCCACTCCACAAGAAGGCAAAAGCATCCGCATGAATCAAGAGTTGGAACAGGGATACGAGTCACTCAGCAAGAAAGTGACCGAACTCCGGGAGTATCTTTGACGCGGAAAAACTTCGTCCGCAATTAGCCGAAATCGAAAAACAAGCCGCCGACCCGAACCTGTGGTCGAATCCACAGCGTTCGCAGCAGGTCATGCGCGAAAAAAAGCGGCTTGAGCATCAGCTTGCGACCGATGCCGATCTGAAACGCCGCGGCGATGACATTGCGGCTTACCTCGAACTGGCCAAAGAAGGCGAAACCGTCGATACCGAACTGCAGCGTGAGATTTCCTCACTCCGCGAACTCGTCGACAAGCTCGAAACCGAAACGCTGCTCTCAGGTGAGAACGATCAGCTGAATGCAATTGTGACCATCCACCCCGGCGCGGGGGGAACCGAGTCGCAGGACTGGGCCGACATGCTGCTTCGCATGTATCTGCGCTGGGCCGAGCGCCAGGGATTCGAAACGGTTCTCTATGACTACCAGCCCGGCGAAGAAGCGGGGCTGAAGTCAGCCACCTTTGCGGTCAACGGCGAATATGCCTTCGGCCTGCTGAGCAGCGAGATTGGTGTTCACCGCCTTGTGCGCATTTCTCCCTTCGATCAGGCCAAGCGCCGGCACACTTCGTTCGCCAGCGTCTTTGTTTCTCCGGAGATCGACGAAAGCATCGACATCGTAATCAAGCCAGAGGACATTCGCACAGATACTTACCGCTCCAGCGGCAAGGGTGGCCAGCACGTTAACACCACCGACTCCGCGGTACGGATTACGCATATTGCCACCGGTCTGGTCGCCAGTTGCCAGAATGAGCGCTCACAGCACAAGAACCGCGAGCGCGCCATGAGCATGTTGCGCTCAAAACTTTACGAGTTTGAGATGGAGAAGAAGCGAGCCGCCACGAAAAAGATCGAAGACTCGAAACTCGACAACGATTTCGGATCGCAGATTCGCTCATACGTGCTCCAACCGTACCGAATGATCAAAGACCACCGTACCAAGGCAGAAGTCGGCGACGTTGACCGCGTTCTCGACGGCGATTTGCAGCCATTTATTCGCGCCTATTTGCTGGCGCGCCGCGGAGAAAAGCAATCGTGAGTGGCAAGCGCAGTGGCGGATTGCCGATAACGATAACGATAACGAAGAGGCCGATCGAGCTCGGGCCGCGCTTCCGTCGCGCATTTCTTTTCGCCGCGGAGAAGCACGCCTGGCAGGCGCGCAAGGCATCGACAATTCCTTACATTGCCCATCTCATGGGCGTTGCTTCGCTCGTTCTGGAATTCGGCGGCGACGAAGACATGGCGATTGCAGCACTCTTGCACGACGTGGTCGAAGACTGCGGCGGTGAACCGATGTCAAAAGAAGTGCGGCGGCGTTTCGGCGCCCGCGTGGCGAAGATCGTCGACGGCTGTACCGATTCTTATGTCGCGCCAAAACCGCCGTGGCGCGAGCGTAAAGATAGTTACATCCGTCATTTGAAGAACGCCAGCGCAGAAACGAGACTTGTTTCAGCCGCCGACAAGCTTAACAATATCCGCTCGATTCTGGCCGATTACCGCCAGCTCGGGGAAAATATCTGGGCGCGTTTCAACGGAGGCCGGGAAGGAACGCTCTGGTACTACCGCGCCTTGCTCGATGAATTCATGCGTCGCAAACCGAACCGGCTGATTCGAGAATTTGAGCTTGCAGTGATGGAACTTGAGGCAAAGGCTCGCTCCGTGCAAGTGAATCATTCAGGAAAATAAATTCATGCCCCGCACAATCGATTTAATTCGCGCTTCGAAGTTGCCCTCGAACATGATGCAATTTGCCGCCAAGGGCGCGCTGCAGGTTCCGCCCGATGAGAACATCGAGATACTGGTTCATCTTGCGAGGCACAACAAGGTCTTCGGCGATCTTGCCCGCATGACTCTGGCGGGATGGGACGAAAAAGCATCCTTGGCAGCCGCGTTAAATCCAAAAACAACTCCGGAAGTGCTGGGCTATTTTATTTCTCCCGAGAATCTTCGCCCCAAACTATTGCCGGCATTGCTGGAGAACGCATCGGTGTCGGAAAGCGAGCTAGTCAAATTTGCGGTTTCCGCACCCAGAGATTCCATTGGGGTTATGCTGGAAAGTTCGCGAGTGCGCGCCTGCGCCGCCGTTCTAAAATCGCTGCGCTCCAATCCGTACCTGAAGCCCGAGGATGCAGCGATGGTTGCGAAGCTCTTGAGTGGAAACGAGCCTCAGAAGCCACAAGCGGCGCCCACAGCGGTTGCAACGCTCGCTGCCGCAGGCGCCGGCGAACCGGTCGAAAGCGCGCGCGTCGAGACACATGCTGCTTCCAGTTCAGCCCAGACAATTCTGAGCATCGAGGAAAGCGAAGATGTTCCCGACGAAGCGGTTGCCGCTTATCTCGCCCAGAACGCGTCAGAGATCGTCGCTGAAGAAAAGAAGCCTTTCCAGCCGATTGGCGGCTCGGTTGATTTGTTGAGAGATGATCATTCGGAAGCTGCGGACGAAAAAGAATCGGCTCCTGCCACCGGCGCGCCCTCTGCTTCCGGCGCCTCCGCAGCCGCGGGTCGGCAACCCGCTGCGGCCACGCCGGCCCAGCCCGCTCACCGCGAAAACACGTTGCAGAAAATCAATGGTCTCGATGTTAAGGGCCGCATTCAGCTCGCGCTGAAAGGCAACAAAGAAGAGCGCTCAATTCTGATTCGCGACGGCACTAAAGTAGTGGCGCTCGCCGTGCTCGAAGCGCCAAAACTCTCTGACGGCGAGGTGGAAAAATTTGCGCTGCAGAAAAATGTTCTGGAAGCAGTGCTGCGGCAAATTCCGCTCAAACGCCAGTTCATGAAGAACTACATCGTGGTTCGCAACCTGGTCGCAAACCCGCGTACGCCGCTCGATCTCGGCTTAGGCCTCATGAAGCATCTTCTGGTGCAAGATCTGAAGAACATCTCGGCCAACAAAGAGGTTTCGGAGACGGTCCGCAAATTAGCGCTGAAAATGTATAAGCAGAAGATGGACTCTGCCAACAAGAAGTAATCAGACGGGGCATGGCTACCTCACCGCACTCCGACCCGATAACTGCCTTGCTTCGACAGGCAAAGACAATCGCGGTCGTCGGACTGTCGAACAGCCCGTTGCGTCCCAGCCACGGTGTAAGTGCCTACATGCAAAGCCATGGATACCGCATCATTCCGGTCAATCCGCAAATCGACTCGTCCCTTGGCGAGAAATCTTATGCCTCGTTGCTCAAGGTGCCGGGAAAGATCGATATCGTGAATATTTTTCGGAGATCGGAGTTTGTGGAAGAAGTTGTCGATGAAGCCATCCGACTCAAGGTTCCAGCTATCTGGATGCAGGAAGATGTCATACACGAAAAAGCGGCGGAGAAGGCGCGACGGGCAGGCATCTTCGTGGTGATGGATCGCTGCATTTTGAAAGAGCATCGCCGGCGATTCTGCTGAGCGCTGTGGCGAACCCTAAGACGCCGCAACCTTAACGAACACGACGCTGGCGTCGTCCTGCAAAAGCACCCCGTCTGCAAAGGTACGCACGTCGTCGAGCAGAGTAATCGTGGAAGCATCCGGACACTTGACATGGCAGGCGAGCCGCTCCACCCCATATTCTTCTTCCCGCGCGTTAACGGCCTCACTGATGCCGTCGCTGTAAAAAACCAGGCGCGACCCCGGAGATAAAGCTACAGTGCTTTGCGAGTAGTCGCCGCAACTTAAGCCGAGCGGAAGGCCGCGCTCCGTACCGAGGAAGCTTGTCTCTTTGTTGTCGACGAGCAGAGGTGGCAGGTGGCCCGCGTTGGCAAATGTCACGCTGCGCATTGCAGGATCGAGCACGGCATAAATCAGCGTGACAAATTTTCCCGCGGGAAAATCCTCCACCAGCAATCCGTTGAGCTTGGTCAGCACTTCACTTGGAGTGCAACAGGCTTCGGCGAGGGAACGCAACATTCCACGCGTCGCCGACATTAGCAACGCCGCGGCGGTTCCTTTTCCCGATACGTCGGCGAGCACAATGCCCCAGCGTCCGTCCGGGAACGGGATGAAGTCGTACCAGTCGCCCCCGACGGCGCGAGCGGGGATGCTAAGGCCCGAAATTGCAAAACCGGGCACGTAGGGAGAAGCCTTCGGCAGAAGAGCCTGTTGAATCGCCCGAGCTTCTTCCGCTTCACGGCTCATGGCTTCACGCTGGTCACGCTCCGTCTGGTACCGGCGAGCGTTGTAGATGGCAACAGCGACGTGACCGCAAAGCGCTTGAAGGATTCTTAATTGTTGCCGCGGAAATGCGTCGAGATCGGGATGGGACGCAGTAAACACGCCGACCAATTTCTCGCCGACATGCAACGGAATGGCAACCTCGGAGTGAGTCGATGGCTCGCAGGCGATGTAATATTCGTCCTTGCGAACGTCGGGAGCGTAGCGCATCTGGCCCGTTGATGCGACATAGCCAACCATACCCTCTTTGCCTACCTTCAGCCGAAAACCCTTCTGATGAATGGTGCATCCGTTCACACCGCCCATTACCATCTCGCCTCGGCCTTCGTCATGAAGGTAAACGCTCGTCTCAAGCAGCCCGAACGAACGTGCAACGTCGTTCACGATGTTGTCGATCAATTGATCAAGGTCGAGAATGGAGCTGATCTTCTGGGCCGCCTTCTCAACCTTCTGCAGCCCTTCGACTTGGGCGTCGAGCGAGCGTGCAGCCGGCGGGATGTCTTCGAAGAAATTGGTAGAAAGCGTAGCCATTTGTTGGACCTAAGCAGCTGCAACTAGGGTGTTTTGATGCTGCTGGGAGCGGCTAAGACTCTGAGTCTTGTTGGGGACGATTGGTTGCAGCGCGCTGCGACCGAAGGCGCTTAACCTCTTCCATGCGGTCATGAATACGCTTTTCGATCCCCTCGCTGGTCGGCTGGTAATAGATTCGATCCTTCAAGTTATCGGGCAGACACTGCATGCTGGCGACTTTACCTTCCACATCGTGGGCGTACTGATAATTCTTGCCATATCCCAGGCCTTTCATCAGCCCTGTGGGTGCGTTTCGCAGGTGTAACGGAACGGGATCTGCGGCGGTTCCTTCGATATCGGCCTGAACACTGCTGTAAGCGGTGTAAAGCGCGTTGGATTTGGGCGCTACGGAAAGATAGACGACTGCCTGCGCTAACGCGAGATTGCCTTCCGGCATGCCGATAAAGTCGACGGCATCGCGCGCAGCCATGCAGAGCGCGAGCGCATTTGGATCGGCAAGGCCGATGTCTTCCACCGACATGCGAACCACGCGGCGCGCAATGTACAACGGATCTTCGCCAGCTTCAATCATGCGTCCCAGCCAGTAGAGCGCCGCATCGGGATCGCTGTTTCGCACGGATTTATGCAGTGCCGATATCAGGTTGTAATGTTCTTCGCCGGCTTTGTCGTATAGCAGAACTCGCTTTTGCAAAGCATCTCTAACGATTTCATCGCTGATTTCGTTGGGATGATTCCCCGCCTGTTGCGCGAGTCCCGCCGCAACCTCGAGAACGTTGTAAGCGCTGCGTGCATCGCCGCTGCTGTAACTGGCGATGACCTTGAGCACATCGTCGTCTGCCTTCAATTTCATCGAGCCCAAGCCACGTTCCTCATCAGCAAGAGTGCGCTTAAGAAGGTAGACGATCTGATCTTCTGTAAGCGGCTGAAGTACATAGAGGCGGGTGCGCGAAAGGAGCGCGGAGTTGATTTCGAACGATGGGTTTTCAGTGGTCGCGCCAATCAGCCGAATGTTGCCTTTCTCCACGTGCGGCAGGAATGCGTCCTGTTGCGCTTTGTTGAAGCGGTGAATTTCGTCGATGAAAACAATGGTTCGTGTGCCGTATTGCCGCGCACGTTCGGCATCGGCCATGACCTGCTTGATCTCCTTGATTCCGGCAAGCACGGCGGAAAATTCAATGAACTCCGCCTTGGTCATTTTGGCGATAATTTTGGCAAGCGTGGTCTTACCGGTGCCCGGCGGACCCCAGAAAATCAGCGAACCGGTATCGTCGCGCTCGATTTGGGTGCGCAGAGGCTTGCCGGACCCCAGGAGGTGCTCCTGGCCGACATATTCTTCGAGCGTGCGGGGCCGCATGCGATCGGCGAGCGGCCGCGTGCGGTCGGCTGCATGTTCCGTGGTCGGGATGGGCTGGAAAAGTCCCATTGGCCTTTGTGATCGTTCGCTCCGGCTGCCGACAACTGACGGCTCTGCTACACGCCAGACCGTCGCTGCCTCGCGGCTTCATACAATACGATGCTTGCGGCTACGCCGGCGTTGAGAGATTCTACTTGCGGTGTATGGGGGATGGCGATCGTCTCGTCCATCCCAGCCACTATTTCGCGAGGTAATCCCGCCCCTTCGTTACCGAAAAAAACTGCAACGGACCGCTTGAAATCGGCCATCTCCAGAGTTGTACCCTTATGCGAGGAAGTTGCAATTAAACGCACGCCCTGCGCCCGCAGCTTTTCAGAAACGCCAGCCCGCTCGCCGCCCCCCTCCCCATGAATGACCGGTAAGCGAAACAACGATCCCGCGGAAGCACGCACAGCCTTCCAATTAAATGGACTCACCGTCCCCGGACCCAGGATCACTCCTGCGCTTCCAAAGGCTTCAGCCGAACGCAGAACCGTGCCGAGATTGCCCGGATCCTGCAATCCCGCAAGAACCACAATCGGGCCGATCTGCAACCTCTGAAGAATGTCTTCTAGAGAAAATTCCTTCAGCCGCACCAGCGCGGCCACGCCTTGTGGAGACTCGGTGGGTACGACGCCCTCGAATAGGGCGTCTGGCAGCAGCAAGGTGTCGACACGATCTCCGATCTGTGGCAGCAGCCTCCCGATACGTTCCTGAGAAGACTCCCGAACGAAGACGGCTTGAAAGCGCAGGCCGCTGCGGATCGCCTCCTCGACAATGCGCAGTCCTTCCACGGCGCAGTATCCGGTTTCTGTAAGTTCGCCCCGCGCGAAAGCCTGCCGCAATTGCTTGACTAGCGGATTGTGGCGGCCCTCCACGCGGCGCAGCCGATGCGCGGTAGTAGCGCCTCCTCCAGTCGTCTTCATTCCCGTAGTCTCCATAAAGGGGCATACTGATGATATGCTGCCCACTTCTATTGCGGCGCTTTGCCGTATTATGGTAGGTTCCACCCACAGAACAGTTCAAGCAGAAGAAGAATGACGACGAAGGGAGCGCCGTGCGCGCCGAAATCGTAAAAATCAGCAGTGATTCCCCTGAGAGTTCGTTGATCAAGTACGCCGCCGACCAGATTCGCGCCGGCGAAGTGCTGGGCATGCCCACCGACACGTTTTATGGCCTGGCAGCCGATCCGTTCAATCTGCGCGCCGTCGACCGCGTATATGACATTAAGACCCGTTCGCGCCACAAGCCGCTTTCTTTGCTGATCGGAAGTATCGATCAGGCGGAAGAATTGGCGAAAGAGCTGCCGGAGGAATTTTATGCGCTGGCGCGAAAATATTGGCCGGGCCCGTTGACGATCATCGTCAAGGCCGGCTCGCGCCTGCCCCTGAAGGTGACGGCCAATACTGGCAACGTCGCTTTGCGTGTGCCCAATGCAAAGATTCCGCGCGAAGTGGTGGCCGCCGCGGCGATACCAATTACCGCGACATCGGCCAATCTCAGCGGGGCTTCGGAGTGTACCAGCGCCGAGCAGGTGCATGACCAACTGCAAGGTCGCATCAGCATTATCGTGGACGGCGGAACTTCGCCGAGAGACATCGCCTCAACGATCGTCGATCTTACCGACGACGGCGCACGTTGGCGGATCATCCGCGAAGGCGCCATCGCAGCCGATGACATCTCTACGTTCTTCGCCAAGGGATGAGCACTGACTCGCCTGCCGGGCATGCTTGGCCGCAGTGGCTGCTGTGGTTCGAAGGCCTGCTGCTGGCGTCGGTTGCCGGTTTCCTGCTGTTTACCAGCATCCGCATCGTGCAGGAAAGTTCGCCGAAGGAACTGCATTCGGCAGATGCGATCGTCGTATTCGGCGCGGCTGAATATGCGGGCCATCCCTCGCCTGTATGGCGGGCCCGGCTCGATCACGCATTTGACCTTTACCAGAGCGGAATCGCTCCTCTCGTCATCACAACCGGCGGCGCGGCGTCTGACCCGAGTTTCAGCGAGGGCGGCGTCGGCCGGGATTACCTTGAGCATCGCGGAATCCCCGAACGTAGCCTCGTCGCGGAAACCCAGGGTTCCGACACGGCCCAATCGGCAGTGCGGGTGGCCGTCATTATGCGCGCCAATGGATTGCACAGTTGCGTGGCGGTGAGTGACGCTTACCATGTTTTTCGCATCAAGAGATTGCTTGAGCACGAGGGGGTTGGGCCGGTCTATGTAGCGCCACGTCCGGCATCGCGTCCCCACAGTGTTGTACAACGGGGTTACGCGATATTGCGCGAGGCCAGCAGTTATCTGGTTTGGAAGCTGGGCGTGCCCTAGCCCTCTGGCAATCAAACACGGTGAGCGGAATTCACCATCCGCTTCTGTCTCGCAACGAAGTGACGTGCGCTACATGATGGCGTCCATGCCACGCATACAGCGCCAGGTTTTTCTCAAGGCTCACCAGGCCGAGTTCAGGATGGCGAAACGTGCGCTTCCAGTCCGACGGTTGCAGGGACCGCAAGAGGCGAACCCAGCGGTCGTGCAAGGAATCGAGCAGCGTCAGCGAAACTTCCACAGGAGTCGCTCGCGTGTCAGCTAACTGCGCCCAGTTGTCTTCGGCATAAGGCTTGATGGTTGGTTCGTCTTCCGTAAGCGCCAGTTTGTAACGCACGTAAGCATTGAGGTGGCTGTCCGGCACGTGATGTAAAACCTGCCGAACGGTCCAACCCCCATCGCGGTAAGGTGTGTCGAGTTGGCCCTGCGAAAGACCTTCAACGGCGTTGCGTAGGTTGGCTGGAGCCTGTGCGATGTCGTCGATGAATTTGTTTTTCTGCTCTTCGCTCATCGATCCATCGAAGTGAAACTTGCCGATTGGATAGCGCAAATCGCTCATTTCGTCCCCCTATCAGGCGAACAGTAATGTTTATATCCTCGCATTTACTACCATGCCCTCGCCCTCCACGCATACCCTGAACCACAGTTCCAAGTTCAGCAACCGCCAAATGCGAGTGCTATGATCCACCTGGCCTGAAATGTGCTCTCCAAACAGCCGGTGGATCGCTTCGGCACGAAACAGTCCGCGCTCGAGCGTCCGTGGTTCTGTCATTAACCGCCGCACATCATCGAATGACGGACCTGCGAGCCAGTCAGCCCAGGGCGTAGGAAACCCCATTTTCTGGCGGTACACAATTGAACGCGGCAATAAATCTTCCACCGCAGATTTCAGAATGATCTTTCCGGCCATCCCCTTCACCTCATATTTCCGAGGAATTGTAGCCGCAAATTCGACTAGTTGGTGGTCGAGGAATGGCACGCGGCTCTCGATGGAAGCTGCCATGCTCATCTGATCCTGCTTCATCAGCAATTCCACGAGATATGTTTTTATATCCGTAAAGAGCAAGCGATGAAGCAGCTCGCCCGAACTCCCGCCCCAGTAGCTCATCGAACCGGCATAGGCATCGCCCGCCAGCTGTCTTGTTTCGGAAGTCAGCAATTCACTTTGCTCGCTGGCGGAGAATGCGGAATAAAAATTATCAAAATAGAAAGAAGGCCAGGATGCACCGTCGCGCCCCATGAAAGTATGTTTGAGCTTTCTCTTTGACGACGCCGAGCCTGGAAAGCTATCAATTCCCTTTCGGAACGCACGGCGCAACGCGGCAGGCGTTAATGCTCGATAAGCCTTGTCCATGCGGGAATTTAGCAACGTCCACGCGTAGCGTGTGTAACCGGCCAGCGTTTCGTCGCTGCCTTCACCAGTCAGCACAACCTTGACTCGTTCACTCGCTAAGCGAGCGACAAAATAAAGAGAGACGCTCGAGGGCCATACAATGGGCTCGTCTTCGTGCCAGATCAATCGGGGCAAGGCTTCAAAGAACTCCTCGCGACTGAGATGCACCTCATGGTGCCTCGAATTCAAATGCGCGGCGACTGCCTCGGCATAGGGCAATTCACTGTACTTGTCCTCGCCGTAGCCGACCGAGAAAGTCTCGATCGGCTCATTGCGGATTTTTGTGGTGAGCGCCGCGATCACGCTCGAATCCAGCCCTCCGCTCAAGAAAACTCCCAAGGGAACATCGCTCATCAGGTGCCTGGAGACGGAGGCCTCAAGCCGGTCGCGGTACTCGTGGACGTAATATTCGCGCCGATGAGAACCCTCGTTAGAGTTCGCCTTCAGATCCCAGTATTCCGAAATCCCCAACCAACCACGTTCATCGAGAGTGAGAGTGTGGCCCGGCATCAACTTTTGAATTCCCGCGAACATCGTCTCGGCGCCGGCGACATAGCCAAACGCCAGGTGTTCGGCCAATACGCCTCCATTGAACTCCGGCTTCACTCCGGGACAGGCAAGAATTGCCTTAATTTCTGAGCCGAAGAGCAGAATGCGATTTTCGTAACGGTAGTAGAGAGGCTTAATTCCGAGCCTGTCGCGTGCCAGGAACAAGGATCGTTTCGAGCGGTCCCAGATCGCGAAAGCAAACATGCCTTGCAGATGTTCCACGCAATTTTGTCCAAATTCCTCATATGCATGGACGATAGTCTCGGTGTCGCTTTTCGTACGGTACCGATGACCGCGCGCTTCAAGGCTCTTCCGCAAGTCCAAATGGTTATAGATTTCGCCGTTGAATACGATCCAAACGTCGCCGTCTTCGTTGCTCAGCGGCTGGTGACCGGTTTGGATATCGACGATGCTGAGGCGGCGCATCGCCAATCCGACATTCTCTTCAACAAAGAAGCCTTCGTCGTCCGGGCCCCGGTGAACGATCCGCCGGTTCATCGCGTGGAGGAGGCCGGGATCCACTTGCCGGTTTCGATCGGAGTAAAAAACGCCGCAGATTCCGCACATGGCTACGAGTAGTACTCTTTTGGAATCATTCCTGTGCTTTCCGGCTCAGGGCTTCGCCAATATTTCAGCAAGTGGTTGTTCGAGAACAACACTCTCCGGTGCCGAGGACCCAAGTTCCACTTTGCCGGCGGAACTCAGAACCTCAACGTATTTCACTCTCCTGGAGCAGTTCAGCACACGGCGGCCGCCGGCATCGGCATAAGTCCCTTCGCAAAGGATCAGCGTAAATCGTTCACGTTCGCGATCAACGGACCAATAGAGAAACTCGGCATCGCTTGCCCAATCGCCGAGCACCCACGGTTCCGATCTATCGACGAAGAAAAAATCATCTACGCACCGCGAATTCGAATAACGATAGCCGCCGATAGTTCCTGGGACAGATCCGTTTATTCTTACCAGTCGGCCAGTATCTGTTGAAAGGCCCGATCGGGCGATAATGACGGTGGCAAAATCCGCAGGAAGTTCGATTCGGCCGCCGAATTTGATCACGCTTGCGGGTTCTTTGCTGCCGTAGACGGGTGACCAATGATCCTCATAGATGTCCTGCGACCAGCGTCCGTCTTCTACGCCAAGCAACGCCAGGGTTCCCCGATCGTCAACAAATTTACAGCGCCCGGAAGATTGCGACGACAGTTTGAGGCCCGCATGCCATGAGAGGTCAAGCTGATGCAATCCGCTGCCCGTGGCCAGATCGCGAATCATCCAAAATTCTCTATTTCGATGAAACACCCACCTGTGATGCGTGACTGGCGAGGGCAGCATTGAATATCCGTCGTGGGCGCCTCGGTAAAGATCGAATTCATGACCGGTGATCCAGCGCTCCAAGGTAACTTCAGGAAACCTTTCCCACGAGAACGGGCCGGATTGTTCTGCCTGGTCTAGTCCGTCAATTTGAATGGTGTTATGGGCGGCGGTGCCGCGCAGGCGAGAGCGCTCGCCTGAGTCGCCGACGTACTCGAACGTGCCCGGATCGATCAGTAGATGTCGTCCTTCTTGTTCCAGGCAAACGCTCAAGGCATCGGCGTGGCCATGCCCTCCGCTTCCCGCCCCCAGCGGCCCGCCATCGATCAGCAACTGCGCTCCCGAATCCTCGTCCACCATCAGATAGAGGCCACTCTCAGACAGGGTGGTTGAAGCGGAGTTTGAAGCCGCACCGGGTAGAGACTCGAAATCCGCGAGTCCTTTAACGCCCAGTAGCCACAATGTTTCCTCTCGCGGGCAGCCAGCGGCAAGCTTAAAGTCTCCCCGCCGGTAAAGAATCGCTCCCGTCGCAAGCGGATCGATCAGGTGCTCGCTCCGGTTCCGGTGGCCATCAAATAGTCTTCCGCCGTCGTCATCACCGAGGCTTGGCGTAAGGCCGGCCCTTCCCAGCAAACGCAGCGCATCCAGCATGCCCTGGACAACGCGATCGAAGCCGGAAGAAATCTCAATTCCATTCAGCATCGCCAAAATTCGCGCGTGCAAGAAGATATCCAGCGCGTATACATGGTAGTAAGTCGATTGTTCAAAATAGAACCCATCTTCCCTGACCTGCTCTTTGGCCTCACGCTCGAGAATTTCCCATCCCAGCCGTCTCCAACGTGCGCTTGATTGCAATCCCGGAAATAGAGTTCCGATGAAAAACAGCGCGAGGGCCTCGCCCAACAAGTGTGTGTTAGGAGAAAAATAGGTAGAAAGATAAGTTTCGATATGGTGGCCGCTCCGATCGATTTCATCTTTCCACTGCTTGCGTAAATCGATCGCGAAAAGCGGGCTCTCTTGCAACAGAAAAAAAGTCCAAATCCACGACAAGCTCCTGTAGGCGACCTCCAGGCTGCTAGCCCAGTTGATTCCGATCGGATAAGGATTCTCTCGGCGCCAATGCGTCCACTGCGCAAACAGCTCGCGCGCGAACTTCTCATCCCGCGTGAGGCAAAACGCCTTGGCCAGAGTCACAAAATGTTGATGCCGGTTCAATTCCCAGGTGATCTTCGCGTCCCCAACCTCTGCGAATTCGAGATACTTCACTTTGTACCAGGGTCTGCGCGGACTGCGTTTGCCGTGTACGACGTCGAGATGCCAGTCAATCTCCGCCCCATAGTCAAGATTCTGGTAGCCCAGCAGGTCGAAACGATGACGGCAAATGTTCTCGGCCCGAGACAGAATATCGCCGGCCTGCGCCGGGAAATACTGCCTTAGCGCAGCGCAGAGCGCCGGAACGTCCGCCGGCGCGAAAAAGAAAACACCGTTGGCTCCTTCCGGCGCGGTTTTCGTCGTCCGCGCAAAGCCTTTGCCGGTCCTGTACCGCACTGCGTCCAAGCGAGCAACCAGAAACTGTCGCGTGCGATCAAACAACTCGTCACGATCCATGGAGCAGAGGCGACTCAGGCGGCGATTCCATGTGGAAGAGTTCCTCATCGGCTAATGGGTATTCTCACTTCGCTGTAGAAGTTCGCTGTAAAGCGCATCAACCTCGGTTAGCAATTTCTCGAAACTGAAATTGCGAATTGCAAATCCACGCGCATCCAGCGCGAGGCGCCCCGCCAGTGAAGAATCGCGCAAGAGTAGCAACAGTGCGTCCGATAGCGCAGTGGAATTCTTAGGGGGCACAAGGATCCCGGTTTTACCATCCTCGATGAGTTCGGCGCTCCCTCCAACGCAAGTTGCGACTGTCGGCAGCTGTGCGGCCATATATTCCAACACGGCATTCGGTAGGCCTTCAACCAACGATGGAAGTATTGCAATATCACAACCTGACAGAATTTCAGCAACGTCCCGCCGCAGGCCCAGAAACATGAAATTTTGAACCACTCCCAACTTTGCCGCTTGGTCCTCGAACTCAGCCCGCTTCGCGCCATCCCCAACGAAAACAAATCGCACGTCGGGAAACTCGCGAATGACTGCAGGTGCCGCATTGATCAGCCAGGTATGCCCCTTTACATCCGTATGCATGTTTCCAACCAGCACAATCAGTTTGCGGTCGCCGACTCCAGGAAATATCCGCTCCCGATTATGGCCGCCAGCCGGAAACATCTCCACGTCGATTCCATTATGAATAACCCGAACTTTTTCCGAAGCGAATCCGTCTTCTGAGATGAGCGCGTCGCGGATTGACGTTGCATTGGCAATCACCGCACCCGAGAGGCCCTGAATCCGCCGCAGCCAAACCCGGCGCTTGCCCCGATACCAGTCAAAGTGCGCCAGATCGCGGCGGCTGGAGACAATTGCCCGCACTCCCGCCATTCGAGCGGCGGGAACTCCGAGCAGGTTCGACCATAAATCGTGCGTGTGCACGATGTCGAACTTACCCCGCCTAAGAAACCAACTCAATCGCAACAACTGATTGATTCCCCCAGGACTATCGAGGCCACCTCTTGGATAAAACTCGCGCACGGTAATCTCGCTTCCGTGCAGCCGTTCTAGCAACGGCCCCGCCGCGCGCAGGCAGCCAAGAGTTACGTCATAGCCAGCCGTCGGAATGCGCCGCGCCAGCTCGACGGCTTGACTCTCGGTGCCCCCGATATTAAGTGAGTCCACAAGATAAAAAACTTTTCGCCTCGGGGCGTGAAGTTCACGGCGATGCATTCCGGAAAACTCAAGGCTCGACATTTTATGGCTTTCCGTCACGCGCTTTCAGAATAGTGCGATTCAACGCTCTTGACCCCCGGTTACCTGCGTGCCGCTCCGGCCTGTGCCGTCGGCACATACGTGTTTAAATAATAACTTGGGCTGACCGGCCCTTTTCGGTATCCGGCGATGTGTTTCAGCATTCGCATGAATGGTAACGGCATGAGTCGATCGATCAGCATATTCGGCCTTGGTTATGTAGGAACCGTCACGGCTGCTTGTCTTGCGCACAAAGGAAACAGCGTAATTGGCGTCGATCTCAGTGCCAGCAAGGTTGAAGCTTTAGAGGAGGGCCGCAGCCCCATCGTCGAGCCGCGCGTTGATGGCTTGATCGCCGAGGCACGCGCTGCAAACCGGCTGCGCGCCACTACCAACTCGGCTCATGCAGTGGAAAATAGTGAGATCTCTTTTCTCTGCGTGGGGACTCCCAGTTTGCGGAACGGAAAACTCGATCTCGGTCACGTCGAGCCAGTTTGCCGCGACATCGGCCAGACCCTAAGGAGGAAAAACGCATTTCATCTTGTTGTGTTGCGCAGCACCGTTTTGCCGGGCACAGCCGAGACGCTGGTGGTTCCCGCACTCGAAAAATCCAGCAGGAAACAACACGGACAAGATTTCGGAGTCTGCGTTAATCCAGAATTCATGCGGGAGGGCTCGGCGGTCGACGATTTCCTCAAGCCAGCGATCACTGTCATCGGCGCCGCGGATTCGAGCCGCAGCGGCATCCTGCGCGAACTTTATTGTTGGGCTCCGGGGCATATTTTTGAAACTTCATTTCGCTCCGCTGAAATGGTGAAGTATGTTTGCAACGCGTGGCACGCGACAAAAGTTTCTTTTGCGAATGAAATCGGCACCTTAGCGAAAGAACTGGGCGCTGATGCCGAAAGCGTGGTCGAAATTTTCTCGGCTGATACGAAACTCAATCTTTCGCCTGCCTACCTAAGACCCGGTTTCGCTTTCGGCGGTTCGTGCCTGCCCAAAGACGTGCGCGCGCTCAACTATCGCTCCAAAGAACTGGATCTGGATCTGCCCCTGTTCCAATCCATTCTTTCGAGCAATGACCAGCATCTGCAGCGTGCCGTGGAAATGGTGCTCGCAACCGGAAAAAAGGAAGTCGCGATGCTCGGCCTGAGCTTCAAAGCCGCCACTGACGATCTTCGCGAAAGCCCTCAGGTCCAACTCGTGAAGCGCCTGCTGGGCGAGGGCTGCAAAATCAAAATTTGGGACGATAATGTCGCCCTGGGACGGCTTTTGGGCTCCAATCGCGAATACATCGAAGAAGCCATTCCGCATATCGGATCCCTACTCCAGAACGATCTTCGCCAGGTTCTGAAGAGTGCCGACGTGATCATCATCGCGACGCGAGGATTATCCCGAGCCCAACTTGAGCCGAATTTGCGGCCGGATCACATCGTGATCGACCTGGTGAATCTTGAACGGTCGCGCCGCCCGGCTGCGGCCAACTACGAAGGGATTTGTTGGTAGCACCGTGCGAATCCTATGGGTCAAAGCGGGCAAACTGCTCCCGGTCGATAGCGGAGGCAAGATCCGATCGTATAACATCCTTCGGCAGCTTGACCGCAATCATGAAGTGACCCTGATCTCATACTATGCCGGCCGGCGCGACCATGAGTACGAAGCCGAAGTGCAGCGTGAATTGCCTGGAACACAAAGCATGTGCATCGCCGGTAGGGAAGGGAGCGTCACCGGCGAATCGCTGCGATACCTGGCCCACATGTTCCAGCGTGCGCCCTTCGCAGTGAGCAAGTTCACTCACGCGCAGGTGCGGCGCGAAGTGGAATTACGCTTCGACAAAAACGAATTTGACGTTGCCGTCTGCGATTTTCTCTCGGCATCGGCGAACTTTCCGCCGGTCCTCTCAACGCCCACGGCTCTTTTCCAACACAACGTGGAAACCATTCTTTGGAAGCGCATGGCCTCGACCGAATCGAATTCACTGAAGCGGCTTGCATATCAACTGGAAGCAAGGAAAATGTTGCGTTACGAGCGCAGCACGATCGGCCGATTCCATCACATTATCGCCGTCTCCGAAAATGACCGCCGGCAAATGCTCACAATGAATCCAACTTGCACGATCACCGTGGTCCCCACAGGTGTTGATACGCAGAAATTCGCAGTCGCCCCGCCCGCCTCGGCAACTCCGCCTCGCATCGTTTTCGTAGGCTCGATGGACTGGGAGCCGAACATCGACGCAGTAAGGTATTTTATTCAGGAAATATTTCCAATTGTCCGCCATGAAGTTCCTTCGGCAAGCTTCCAGATCGTGGGCCGAAACCCGCCAGCGCAAATCAAGCAACTTGCCTCGAGTTCCGTAGCGGTAACCGGCACGGTGCCTTCCATAAACGAATACTTGCGCGATGCGGCGGTAGTAGTAGTGCCGCTGCGCATCGGCGGCGGAACACGGCTGAAGATCTTCGAGGCTATGGCCATGGGCAAGGCGGTCGTTTCCACTTCGATTGGCGCCGAAGGCCTCGATGTGAAAAACGGCCGCGACCTTGTCCTGGCCGATGATGCGACAAGCTTTGCTCACGCGATTAATCTTCTGTTGCGAGATGCGGCGGTTCGACGGCTGTACGAAGAGGCCGCAGCCCGGCTGGCGGTACAATTTGATTGGCCCAACATCGGAAACCGCTTCGCCGAAATATTGCGGGAGGTCAGTTGCCGGACAGCATGCTCCGTGGGGTCTCTCGATTCCCGCACTTCTAACCCCCGATGAATATCCTGGTGCTCGATGGAAATCAGAATCAGGCGGTCGCTTGCGTGAGATCGCTTGCTCGGGCTGGCCACACAGTCTTTGTAGGCGAAGCGGCACCATGGTCCAAGGCGGGCTGGTCGCGCGCCTCTTCGGGCACTTTTCGTTATCCTTCTCCGCAAGGATCCATAAGTTCATTCGTCGAAGCTGTCGCCGCGTTCGTGCGCGAGCGACCTGACACGTTGGTTCTTCCCATGACCGAAGCCACGACGCTCGCTTTATCCACTTATCGTGACTGCGCGGTCTCCGCCGGAGGAAGGCTCATTTTGCCGGATCACATTGACCTGCTTCGCGCCTTTAACAAGAGTGACACCACTCGCATGGCTGCTTCTCTTGGCATCGCGGTTCCGAGAACGATCGTGGTTTCAACTCCTGAGCAAGCGCGCGACACCGCTTCCTCCGTGCGATATCCTGTCGTTTTGAAGCCAACTGTGTCGCAGGAACTTTTGCCCGGCGACAATCTGCGCAACACTGGTCGACCCTGTTATGCCTCGAATTCAACTGAGTACGAGATGGCCTATCGGAGTGTCAGTAGCCGAGCGTCATCCGTGATGGTGCAAGAGTTTGTCACGGGCGAGGGAACAGGATATTTCGCTCTTTTGCATCATGGCGAACTGCGCGCCGAGTTCGCGCATCGGAGAATTCGAGACGTCCACCCCACGGGTTCAGGCAGCGCATTGCGCATCAGCGTCGAGGTTGATCCGGAGATTCGGCGCAGTTCTCTTGCGATACTTTCCGCACTACACTGGCACGGTGTCGCGATGGTTGAATACCGGAAAAAAGCCAGGAGCCCGGCGGTGTTTATGGAGGTAAACGGACGCTTTTGGAATTCACTTGCACTGTCTTGTTACGCGGGAGTTGATTTTCCCACGCTGCTGGTCCAGATGGCGGAAGATGGAGATGTGTCGCCCAATTTCGAATATCGTTCAAACATTCGATGCCGATGGTTGCTGGGTGATGCGCGTCATCTGATCGAGGTTTGGAAGGGGCCACCTTCCGGATATCCAAGCCCCTACCCCGGGCGACTGCGTGCCCTTTTTCAGTTTCTTAAGCCAACCCGGGGCACGTATCACGATCTGTTTCAGTGGCGCGATCCACTGCCGGAGTTGGGCGACTGGATCCACCTTCTCAGTCGTATGACAAGGGAGCGCCCGGCGCGGAAAATACAATGCTGAAAGGCGCATTGCACGCTCACAGCACGTACTCGGATGGGGAATTCACCCTGCAGGAGCTCCGCGACATTTTTCTCGCCCAAGGTTGCTCTTTCCTCTGCATGACCGATCACGCCGAATATTTTGACCAGCCATCGATCGATCGCTATGTTTCGGAATGTGAATCACTCTGCGACGGAAAATTTGGTCTGATCGCTGGACTGGAGTACAGATGCGCGCGCAACATGCATATTCTCGGCTATGGCGCCACCAGGCCGGCGACGTCCTCCGACCCACAGGAAATAATCCGGCACATTGATTCGCAAGAGGCAATTTCAGTAATTGCCCATCCTGCGAACGATTCCTTCGACTGGATTGAAGCTTTCGACACGCTGCCTTCCGGCATCGAAACCTGGAATACGAAATATGATGGACGCTACGCCCCGCGCTCCGGCACTTTCATGCTTCTGCGGCGGCTTCAACATCGAGCCCCGGACATGCGCGCCTTCTACGGCCAGGATCTGCACTGGAAGAAACAATATCGCGGCTTGCACACCATGCTTGATTGCGATTCGCTCGAGCCTGCCGTGATTCTCTCCTGTCTTGCCGCAGGAAAATATGCCGCTCAAAAAGATAATCTGCAGTTGCCTTCCTCGGGGGTACTGCCCGAGGAGCTTCTCGCCGAATTCGACCGCACGCATGCGCGCTCGCGCCGCAGGTGGCTTATTCTCAAGAACTTCAAAGGCGCGCTTGATCGTCTTGGCATTCGAGTCCCCGAGTCTGTAAAAGCGCAAATGCGCAGGATTTTCTAATGGCGCAACCCGGCATCGTCTTCCTCATGTATCACGAGTTGCAGCTGCCTGGGCGTCCACTTTGCCACACTGATCCAGGCTATGTGCGCTACATCCTTCACCAGGAAACTTTCGCTTCACAAATGAAGTGGCTTTCGCGGAATGGATGGCGATGCCTGAGTGTCGGGGAGGCCCTCGACTCTCCCCGCGGGAATTCAGTCGTGGTTACCTTCGATGATGGCTGCGAAACTGACCTCATCAGCGCAGCACCAACCCTCAGGCAATACGGATTCAACGCCACTTTCTACGTTACAGTTGGCCGTGTCGGCCAGTCCGGGTATTTGAGTACCGGCCAGTTGCGCCAACTCCGCGACTTCGGCTTTGAAATCGGCTGCCACACGATGAGCCATGCATATCTCGGTGATTTGGAATACCCGGATTTGTCCCGCGAGATTGTGGATTCAAAAAAAAGGCTGGAAGACATGATCGGCGGGAATGTACAGCACTTCTCCTGCCCCGGCGGCCGGTACGACGGCAGAACGTCACATCTGGTACGCAAATCCGGATACCGCTCTATGGCCACTAGCCGCCCTCAAGCAAATTTTCCTTCAACGAACTCTTATCTCTTAGGCCGCGTCGCTATTTTGCGCACGATAAAAGAACCCGCTTTCAGACGTATTTGTAACGGGGAAATTTTATGGCGCATGCGCCTGGGCGAATCCTTCCGCGGCACCGCCAAACGAGCCTTTGGCAATCGACTCTATGACCGCCTTCGGGCTGCACTGCTAGAGCGACCATAAATACAGAAAAGGGGCACGAGTTTTTTCTCCCGCTCCATTTCAACATGGTAGTGACCTTCGGCCATTGTCCCTCCCGACAATTAAGCCCCGTCCCTGACAGTCGTCTTGCCCTTCTGCGTAACTGTTTGGTCATCTCCTTTGGGTACCTGTCACATTCCGCCGGTATTGCCTAGAGTTTTCTAGTGGACGTTAGCCCTTGGTCCTCCAATGTCTTCCCGAGGGATATCGAATGTTTTGTAAGAAGTTCCTACGGCAGAATAATGCCTGGCAAAACGCAAATTTTGTTTCAACAGTCATATTAGCGATTGGCGCTCTTTTGTGTACGGGGTGCAATACGCTGCAAGGTTCTTCGTCTTCTTCTCAAGGCTCGTCGCCGCTGCGGGTTCCCGCAACATCGGCAAACCCAAATAGCGTCCTGGTTCAAATATCGCCACAGAATATTTCAGTCAACCCCGGCAGCATTCTGCAGTTCACCGCGGTTGTAACGAATACGAGCCAAACCGCTGTCACCTGGTCCACCAGCGCAGGCACCATCTCTCCGACCGGCTTACTGACAGCGCCCTCCTCGAGGGTAAGCGCACTCACGGTGACGGCCCGGAGCGTCGCTCAAAATGCCGCCGCGGCGAGCGCCGCCGTGGCAGTCTCGAATGGCTTATTTGTCATTGATACCCAAAGCTTGCCTGCGGCCACAGAGTCAAAGGCATACTCGACATTGCTGAGCGCAAGCGGCGGCCCAGGACCCTATCTATGGAGCCTTGCCTCGGGCTCGCTGCCGGCGGGCTTTCAAATCGATGCCGGCACGGGAATGATTTCTGGAACAGCCGGCCAGACCGGAATGTTCAGCGTCACGGTGCGTGTTACTGATGCGACGTCCCAGACGGCGCAAAAGTCTTTCGCTCTTGTGGTTTCGACCGCAAATGGTCTTTGTGGCCCGCCTTCTTACGCCTGCTCCCGAACCGACCTTCAAATTGTGCAGTTGCCGCAGATACCTCCGAATGTGGGCAATCTTGTCGGGGCGAACACAATGGTCAGCGATCCGGATTTCGGGAACCCCATTGTGCGCGTTACAGACGCAAACACAAATCCTGAATCGGCCTTCAAAAACCGCACCTACGTCTCTTCCGGAAGTGGAAGCGCCGATATAAACGTATGGAATGTGAACTCGACCATGTTCGTTGTGCAAGATACCGGTGAGAATACATACCCGTTCACTTTCAATCCGAGCACACTGCAGGCGGCCCGGATGTATGTGTCAAGTTTTCCGTCCACCAATGGACTGATGATCGGCAGCAGCGGTGAATGGAGCCGAGTAAACGCAAACTATTTCTATACTTTCTCCGGAAGCTCTATCAGCAAATACGACTTTACGGATCGTGCCAGCCCTCCATCCGCTCAGTCTTTTTATAACTTCACGAGCAGCCCCAACTGCCTTCCGGAGGGCTTCACGCAGACATGGTTCGACGAGGCCGGCATCAGTGGCGACGACACGGTTTTTGGCGTGGCCTACTCGAATACCGGGGGGCAGGGGACCGGTGTCTACGTGGTGGCCTACAAGGTCGGCAGCGGGTGCAGTCTCCTAAACACGCAGACCGGCCAGGTCAGCGGCGACTGGGGCGCCAACGGCACAATCAACATCGCGGACCGGTGGACGATTCACAACGTGAAAATGTCGAAGGATGGCAATTGGATGGTGATTGTCAGCACAACCTGCCTGTCTTCCGTTTGTGCCACCCAACCATACTTCTGGCAAATTGGAACCACCACGGTCAACTCGTGCGGCGACGGCGGATCCTGCAGCGGGCACTGGACCGAAGGCTATTCCCACTGGGTCAATAACGACAACTCTCCGATGGCTAACCAGGTGATTCGCGCATTTTCTCCGGCAACGTCGGTGAGTAATCTAATCGGCTCGTTCCCGCCGGGCATAACTGTACCTTTCGACCAGCACCAATCCTGGAACAATGTCGACCCAGCCGACAGTTTACCGTTCCTCTCTACTACATGGAGCACGACAACTCCGTTTCCGGCTCCGTGGTACAACGAGGTCATTGGAGTTGCAGCCAACGATAACGGGAAAATCTGGCGGTTCGCTCACACTTTCATTACTGCCCGCTCGCAGAGATTCAGCCCCCAGTACGCCATTGGAAGTGTGTCGCAGGACGGCCGATTTTTTCTGCTGTCTTCCGATTGGATGGGGACGCTCGGTTCTGAGTCGGGAACTGCGACCTGCACCATTGGCACGAACTGTCGCGGAGATGTCTTCGTCGTCGAGTTACAATGAACTTCTCCGAACAGCATTATCTATGTCAATTCTGAATGCTCTGGCGCTCTTTGATGCTACCCCTCCGCTTGGCCGGGAAGCGTCAGGTTGCGACAGCGGACTGTTCTTCGCTCCCAGCTACGGTATTACCATGTCCTGCACAAAGCTCTTAACGCCGCGGGCGTAACGATGGTAGTCGCCTGCCAACAAAAGCCTCAAAGCGCCAGACGCTCGCGCCAGACGGTTCTTTCGCTTGCACGACTCGCGGTCTTTCGCAAAGCGCAGGCATGACTCGGATAGTTGCAGCAACTCGTCGAGTTTGGCGGGATTGCCAACCTTCAAGCCGCCACCTTTAATCTCGCGGAGCCGCAGGATCATATCTTCCCACCCGCGCCGGCGCTCGCTGGAAGCTTTTGGTCCACTGTATTTTTTCTTGACTACTTTCCACTGATGCCAGAGCCCTCCGTCAAATTCCGCGTCGCCTCCGTCGTTCCGGTCATGCCGCCGGTAGTACACCAGAGGATGGTCGATCACCTGAATCTCACCCAGCGCGTGCGCAATGAAGGCGATCCAGTGGTCCGGAGTCCATTGCATCGATAACGGTGAGATCGGAATCACAAAAGGCTTCAACCGTGAGTGAAACGCGATCATTGGGCCGTTGAACGCTATACCATGCCTCAATTCCCGCGAAGTCGGAGGTTTTCGAAGGTCGATTTCCGACCGGCGGTTGAACGCTGTTCCCATGGGCCGCAGTTCCCGATCTGCAATGACGGCATCGCAATAAACCAGCACAACTTCGGGATTGGCAGCAAACATTCCAAGCATTTCGACAACCTTGTCGGGGAACCAAACGTCATCCGGGTCGCACAGAAAAATGACGTCGCCAGTCGCGCGGTTGATCGCGGACTCGTAATTTCGGCAACAACCAAGGTTTACCTCATTGCGGAAGACTCTAAATTTCTCCGGACACCGCGCTACAAACTTCTTGACGATCTCCAGGGTTTCGTCCGTCGAAACATCGTCACAGATGACAATTTCGTCCGGCATTCGCGATTGCGTCAGAATGCTCTCGAGTTGCGCCCCAACGAAAGGCGCACCGTTAAACGTACACATCGCTACCGAGACCTTAATATCTTCTCCACCCACCAACTTGGACTCCCCTGGCGAACGCCGCACGATGAGATTACTTCAGCGTTGCACGCCCATCAACACCCGCGATTTACGATAACCTAGCAAAGTGAACTCAGTATCCCGTTCAGGTTCTCAAAAAGACAGCTTGGCGCCGAAAGCGCTCGTATCATCTTTGCGGATTGCTCCCGACTTGCTCGCGCTGCTCCGTTGCCCGATCTGCAAATCTTCCTTAGCCACGTCCGAAGGCGGTCTTGCCTGCACAGCCTGCCATCGTTGTTTTCCAGAGATTCGCGGAGTGCTTCGTTTTGTCGATGAGCACAATTACGCGGATAGTTTCGGATACCAATGGCACCGCTTTCAGCGAACTCAACTGGATCGCGCGGGAACGAATTTCTCGGAGCAGGATTTCATCGAGAAAACCGGATTGCAACCTCAGGACTTGCGCGGAAAATTCGTGTTGGACGTGGGCTGCGGAATGGGCCGTTTCGCCGAAGTAGCGACTCGCTGGGGCGCTCGCATCGTCGGAATAGATCTGAGTGCCGCCGCCGAAGTTGCGGCCAAGAATCTCTCTGACCGCGAGTTCGTCGCGTTTCAGGCAGACGTTTTCAAGATTCCTTTCGCGGCCGAAACTTTCGACTGCATCTACAGCATGGGCGTCCTTCATCACACGCCTGACTGCGAGAAGGCAGTTAAGACGCTGCCGCAGTATTTGAAACCGGGCGGCACTCTTGTCGTATGGCTATATAGCGGCTACAACAAGTGGTATCGCTTCAGCGATCAGTGGCGGAAAATTACCCACCGCGTGTCGCCCCGCACTCTGCACCGTTTCTTCCGCGTGGCGGTGCCATTTTTCTATTGGCTCGATCGCGGACTCCGTGTGGTACCGGTCGTCGGCAAACCAGTCGCCGGAGTCGTCCATCACGTTTTCCCGGTCAATCGCCAGCGCGACGGTGCGGCGCGAGTACTGGATACACTCGATTGGTATTCCCCCAGGTATCAATCCAAGCATACCTATGAGCAGGTGTTTCGCTGGTTCGAGAGCTGTGGACTCAAAGACCTGACTGTCGGGAACAGTCCCATCGGCGTTCGTGGTACCAAACCTTCCCGGTAGGTCTAGCGAGATATTCGAGGAAGCTAACAACGGGCATGGACGCAGGGAATTATTTGCCGCCGAAAATCGCCCAAATCAACTTGGTGCTTTCCAGAAGCCAGATTTTCGCGGACTGGCGATGACGCCACCAAGGCTGCTCAAACTCCGGATCGTCCACACCATCGATCCAAACGCGAACATTCCCATCCTCAGCCGCTCTTCTCCAAACGAGTCCCGCGCGGCGTGTGTGATAGTTAGAGGTGACGAGCACGATTGATTGCCAATGATGCTCGCGGATACAGATGCGAAGAGTCCGCGATTCCAGGAAGGTGGAGTTCTCCTCGCTGCCGGTCTCACAGAAATCGACTTGCGCCGCCAGGTCGTCGCCGTAGGTCCGTTCAAGATATATGCGAGCAACCGGGGCAATCGACTGGCCCCAGTAAGATTCCTTTGGAACGCCGAGCAAGACGCGGTTGACTGCGCCACGCCGCAGCAAATCCATCGCTCCGGCGATTCGAGCCTTTTCAGCGGTAATCGACCCCTGAAGCACGACCGCCGCATCCGCATGCGAGGGCAGCGACTCGGTGGCGACTAACAGGTTGTTGCCCCAGGGCAGCAAACAAAAAGCAATGATTACAGTGGCGGCAAACCACCATTTCAGCATGCGAAACGATAGACTGGCCCGTGGCGACATCCACGTTGCTCCGAAGTAATTTGTCCGTGCCAATAATTACGCACGGTAGATGCTGTGCGAGCGCCCGATTCTAGCATGCGGCACGCGGCGGAAACAGCGTTGCGGCGATGCTACAATCGTCTCACTGCCACCCATGAAGGAACAGCCGAGAGCATAGGGTTTCGCAAAGGCAATGGCATTCACTTGACCATCGAACGCAATCGGCGTCCGGTTTTTATCATTGGCTGTCACCGCTCCGGTACCAATCTTCTTTACGACATTCTGCTGTCCGCGGGTGGTTTCGCGGTCTATCGTGGTTATCTTCCCGTCTACGAAACTTTGATACCGCATTTCGGCCGGCTCGGCAGTCGCAGCAACCGGGAAAAGCTCGTCGACGCCTGGATGCGCAGTAAAGGTTTCGCTCGCGCGGCGGTTGAAGCCGGGACCTTGTCATCGAAATTGTCGTCGGAGTGCCAAACCGGCGGCGATTTCATTCGCATCGTGATGAATCAGATCGCGCAAAAACAGGGCGCGGGACGTTGGGCATTGTACGGTCCAGATAATGTCCTCCATATGCGCCAAATCAAGAAAGAGCTGCCGGATGCGTTGTTCGTCCACATCATTCGTGATGGCCGCGACATCGCCCTGTCACTCATGAAGATGCAAGGCTTCCGCCCGTTCCCTTGGAGTAGAAAAACGCCAGGCTTACTGGAGACGGCGCTGTACTGGGAATGGATGGTGCGGAAAGGCCGTGAACACGGAGAGCGCATTCCCGAGGATTACACCGAGGTCCATTACGAGGAGCTCGTTACCCACCGGCGCGAGGTTGTGAACCGCCTGGCAGAGTTTCTGGATCACGACCTCGACTGCGACCGCATTCAGGCGAATAGACTGGGGAGGCTTAGCGAATCGAATTCTTCATTCAGGGACGAAACCGAAGCCACGAATCCTGTCGAGCGCTGGAAGAAGAAATTATCTCGGGAGCAAATCGGCGAACTCGAAGCAATTATCGGACCGACCCTTGAGAAGTTTGGCTATCCTTTGGACGTATCACAAGAACAACGCAAGGTTGGCTTTCGCTGGAAGGTTCTTGCTTCGATTTATCCCAGCTTTCTTGCCACAAAGCAGTGGCTCAAATTGAACACGGCACTGGGACACTTCGCTGATCTCTCGGTTCTGGAGCTGCGAGATTCACCTCTCGGGCAAAGTGACTAAATGACGGAGTGCCCTTTCGCGGATCACAATCTCGTCGTAACACGCGAGTGCCTCATTGCCGACCTGACACCATCCGTGGACCGCTCCTTGCAGCGTGTCTTGTCGTCCCGCCGGATCATGTTTCTTCGCGCTTTCACTGTTGTTTTTTTCTGCGTGGTTACCGGCAAGGCACAGACTGGGGGAAGCGTAAGTCCTGGCCCGCACCATAACGATCCGTCCGCGCCCCATGAATATTCTGCGCGCACCGACCGCCGAATTGAACCTTATCCGGACAAACCGCCCAGTATCGGGCCGCCCGGATCAATGATTCGTGATTCAAGTTTCGGATCGCGCATCCTGCGAGTCACGGGTGAAGGATCGGATCCAATCCAGGCAAATCGCTCGCTGGTTACACCTTCCTCTGCCGAACAGAACTCGTGGAACGCGAACTCCACTATGTTCTACGTGACTACCACCGGAGGATCGTTTGTTCTCTACTCCTTTGACCCCGTGACTATGACGGCCCGATCGGCGGGTAGTCCAAAAACAGACTTGGGAGCGGAACCCGAGTTCAGTTTCAAGCAAATCAATATTCTCTATGGCATGAATCGTCGGGAACGAGCCATTGAGCAATACGACACAGCGAGCGGCCGAGCAAGCCGCATAAATGACCCATCCAAGTGCATCAAGCTCAATTCGAGCGATTCAGGAAATCTTACCTCGGTAAGCGCCGATGACGACCGGTTTCTTGCCGTCTTTGGACCACAGCAAGACAAAAACTACTGGCTTTACGTTTACGATCGCACTCAGGGCTGCCGCTGGTACAACACGCAAACCGGCGAAATCGGAGGCCAATGGGGTCCGAAAGGAACGATTTCAATTCCCGATCGTTTCCTTATACACAATGCTCGCATGGCGAAGTCCGGAAAGTTCCTCTACGTTCAACGGGGCGGTGGCGGCGTCGGCCATGGCTGGGTCGTTTGGGAAATCGACAACATGAACCTCAGCGTTTGCTCTCAAGGATGCGATGGACATCACGTCATGGGCTATTCGCATATCATTGGGCCATCGGGAATTGCCAATCCTCTGGATTTGTGGATTCGATCCTTGAACCGCCTTGAAGATCACACTCCTTTGATTAGCGCATTGGAGCCAGCCAAAACATTCTGGTTCGATTCGCATCTCTCCTGGAACAATGCCGACGTGGACGACTCCACCCCTGTTTGCTTTTCCACTTACCGGCCAACCAATCCGGATATACCAGGCGCACCTCTGCTCGTGACTGGACCATGGCAGAATGAAATCGACTGCGCTCAGACCGATGGGAAGGCTTCTAACGTCTGGCGCTTCGCTCACACTTACAGCACCGCCCGCAACGGCTTCTGGTCGACGCCCCGAGGAAATGTCTCTCAGGACGGGCGTTTCTTCATGTTCACTTCCGACTGGCAAGACCAACTCGGGAAGGAACCGAATGGCAAATACCGTAGCGATGTCTTTGTGGTCGAGTTGAAATAAAGCAATCAGCATCGTGATCGTGGACTGGCCATACCAAACTTCTTGACCAGCGCTTACGATTCCGATCGAGCATTTCTCGGTGCTGTTCGGCAGGGATTCACCGAATCGTAAATCTCAAGCCACTCTCCGCGAACCTGTGGCCAGCGGTAAGCCTCCGCTTGGCGATATGCGTTCGAGGCCAGCCGCGTAGCGAGTTCGGGGTTCCGCAATAGCCGTATGACGTTCTCCGCAAGAGCTTGCACATTGCCCACCTCCGATAGAAGCCCCGTCCGCTCGTGCTCAACAAAATATGGAATGCTTTCCGCCGCAGTGCTCACTACCGGCATGCCGCAGGCAAACGCTTCCTGAATCGAAACCGGCATATTGTCCAGCCACGAGGCGTTGATGAAAATATCCGCCTCATCGTAAAACCGCCCAATCTCGCCTCTGGATGCCACCCCCCTGAAGTGCACTTCCGATACATTCAAATCCCTAACTAGAGCGCGAATCTCGGCTTCTGTAGGGCCTTTGCCAACCAGGTCAAGACGCGCGTCGGGAAACTCCTTCTGCACCTCGGAAAATGCCCGGACGACTGCATCCACGCCATAATACGGATGGAATCCCCGTGTGCAGATCAGGTGCGGACGTAGCGGCCGACGCTCTCGGAATGTAAACTGGATCTCATCCACAATATTCGGTACAGCCCGCGCTTCTAGCCCAAACTCCTGAAAAACTCGAATCAGGTATTCCGACGGAACGACGAGACGATCCGACTTACGCAGAATCGAACGTGCGCTGCGAAAACGCCGCAGGTGATCTCTCGCCTCACCACTGTGATAGTGAATGATAGTTTTAACGCCTCTTAGCCGTGCAACCCACAGCGCCGGTGCCGGCGCAATAAGAAACGACCAATAAGACGCAGAAAAAATGTGAGCCACATCCGTATCCGCCAGCCCTTGCCACAAGCTGTGGAGATAGAAGGGTTGACGAAACATAGTCCTCAGCAGAGGAATACGTTCGATCCACCGCAGGTGCGGCGGAAGCACCGGATCGATAGGAATAAATCGTTCCTCTACATCCGGATCGTCTTTCCAATGGCGGAGAATCAGTTCGGCCTGTACCGATTGGCCTCCGACATACCGCGACGAAGGCGCCACAATAGTGACCTTCCGTCGGCAGACGGTCCCATGCGCCAGTAAGCGCTGGCTGGCTGGCGCGCTCACGCGCGCTCTCCGACCCATGGGACTGAAGCCGTGGGCCCATTCTCATGTCTGCTGCCAATTCTGTCGAGGAAGTTTCGGTGCCACAATTCGAACATAAGCAAACGCCACAACCGCGGGGAGTGATCCCGCCGGCCTTGTAAATGTTCATCGAGCATACCGCGCACTGCTTTCGCGTTGAAATATCCTCGACTCAAAGTCTGTGAGTCCAGAAGTATCGATCGCACAAATTCTTTCAGCTCGCAGCGCATCCAGTGCGCGAGCGGCAGTGTAAACCCCTGCTTGGGACGGTTGAGAACTTCGCTCGGCACGCCGACTCGCACCGCGAGCTTCTTAAGAATGACTTTTTGCGAACCATTCTGCATCTTCCATTTGGGTGCCAATGAAGTCACCCACTCGAGGAATTTGTGATCGAGCAACGGAACACGGGCTTCCAGCGATACAGCCATGCTCATGCGATCAACTTTTGTGAGGATGTCGCCTGGCAAGTACGTTTTGCTATCCAAATACAAAACCTGGCCTAGTGGATCGTGTGCTGGAGCTCTGTCTAAATACTGGTCGAAGATTTTCAGCGGAGTGCCATTCGACGCCACAAAATCGTCCGAGAGAATCCCCATTTCCCTCTGGAATGCCTGGAACGATACTCCCTCGATGTACCGCTTTCGCCATGGCAACGAAATGCTGTAGGCCAAATTCCGCCCGGGCATCCGGTAAGGAACCAGAGGATGAACGTAATTCCGATAGACACCGCCTACCCAACCAGGAAGGCACTTGTAAGCCCGGTCTTCCAGATGGATGCGATAGCGCTCGTAGCCGGCGAACGATTCATCCCCTCCATCGCCTGTCAACACGACCTTCACATATTTCCGCGCCAGCAAAGAGATAAAGTAGGTGGGCAGCATCGACGAGTCGCCGAAAGGCTCTTCTAAATGCCGGGTGAGCGTATCCACTGTCTCGACGAGGTCGGGCTCTAAAATCAACTGGTGATGGTCGGTTCCAAATTTCTGCGCGACCAGCCGCGCGCACGGACTTTCATCAAAGTCAGCATGCCGAAATCCGATGGAAAAAGTGTTGACTGGTTGCGACGTGGCCCGCGCCATCAACGCAACCACCGTGGAAGAATCCGTTCCCCCGCTCAACATGGCGCCAAGAGGAACGTCAGCGATCAAACGAATGCGCACCGCTTCCGCCAGCCGAAATTCGAGTTCCTCCAGCAACTCAGCTTCAGACTTCGGCTCGTAGGTCCCGTACTCGGGAAAATCCCAGTATTGGCGAACACGCATTTCTCCACGAACAAATTCGAGCAAATGTCCGGGGGGCAATTTTTGAATTGGCTCAAAAGCCGAAACCGGATCGGGAACATATCCAAAGTACATGTATTGCAGAAGCGCCGCATCGTTGACCTTCGCAAGTTCGGGCCTGACAGCAAGAATGGCCTTCATTTCGGAAGCGAAAAATAGCGTCCCGTTTTGCAGCGCATAGTGCAGCGGCTTCTTCCCTACTCGGTCGCGTGCCAACAAAAGCCGCCCATTCCGTTCGTCGTAGAGCGCAAAAGCAAACATGCCCCGCAGCTTTTGAACGCACTCGGCTCCATCTTCCTCGTAAAGATGGACGATGACTTCAGTGTCGGTGTTGGTAGAGAAGAGATGGCCGCGCGCCTGTAATTGCGAACGCAGCTCGGGAAAATTGTAGATCTCGCCGTTGAAGACAACCCAGACGGTTTTGTCTTCGTTAGAAACCGGCTGGTGTCCACCCGCCAGGTCGATGATGCTAAGGCGGCGCATCCCCAGCCCAACGCCGCGCTTCACAAAAATCCCTCCGTCATCTGGCCCGCGATGCACGAGGGCTTCACACATCCGGTGAATGGTGGCTGCATCTACTTCGCCATCGGGATCAGTCTGCACCATTCCTGCGATGCCACACATGAATTATCCTTTGAGTACTGCTGAAGAGTTCTCGCGTCCCGGAGAATCGGAGGTTGAAGGCCGCGTTCGTTTCAGCCGGAAATCGCGGTACTCGCCGGGATTTCCTTCCTTGCCCTCGCACGCCGCCAAAATAATATTCACCATTTCCCGGGCGGAAACAAAATGTAGAATCTCGTTTCTCAATTCCGCGCCCTCTACCAGTTCGCTTACAAATTTCTGAATGCCCGCTCCGAGCGTGGCTTCTCGGTGAGTAGGATCCATGCCATGGCAATGCAGTTTTATAAATAACCAATCGGGTCTTCCCGCCACACAAATTCCTGCCCGCTTCCAAAGTCCCAGCCGATGCATGCTGGGCGGATTCGAACCCGTCAGCGCCGCATTCTCGATGCGCCACCGTCGCAAACCATGATCGCTGGTGAAATCCAGCATGAGAGGCCCTTGCACAATCAACGGGAAAACCTGCGGCGCTCGTCCTCTAACAAGATCTTTCCCCTTGCGGTGCGCAGATCTTTCCATCAGCGGCAGTGCGCATTCGTAAATCGAATTGATTTTGCTTGTCTGCGCCGCGTGAAAAGCGCCCGTGGGCAAGGTCAGGTCAGCGTAGCAGCCCGTGTCAGACAAAATCTGCATCTCGCTGTCGACTCCACACCATCGTCCATCGGCAGAGTTCGCAAGAGCGAAGTTGCCGTGCACAAAACTGTAACGAGGCTGAGCCGATCGGCCCCCGTAAGAGAGGCACCCATGCGTTCGAGCGAGCCGGTCGGAGAACTCGATCAACAGACGTTTCGTGTTCGCGGCTGAGTCCGGACCTTCGATTCCGTGGTGCAGATGAATTTCGATTTCACCCCATCCATTGGAGCAATGCTCGGCCAGCCGCGCAATCAGAGCCGAGTCGTACTGCTCAGCAGGATAAAAATAAGTGTGAACAAACGGCCGCCCCTCGGCATCGCGCCACCGCCTGAAAGCTCTCGGATACTCGCGGCACCACCATTCCAGGCGCCGCTCTTGTTCCGCATAGGGAGCGCGGGCCGCGCCATCCTCGGGCACAATCGCAGGCTCGAAATGATCAGCCAGTGCGAAGATGAGGTGCGTTTGGTTTGCACGCCGATGCCGAACCAATCTCTGCCACGCATATCCAGGCACCCAGTGGCTCAGGTACGAGAGCTTCTGCGCCACGCTTACATGCCCGCGGTGGTGGCTTTTTCTTGGCTGCGCAGCCGATATGAGTTCAGGCTTCGTCATGAACGATGCCGAAGCACAGGCTTGCCTGCGGGGGGACGCACGCCGGCGGCACCGCGCAACCGCGGCAACCCGACAGTTTGCAGGTTCGCTTTCGAGAATCTTTGTGGGCGCTGCGCCAAATCGCTCGACGACCCATCCGGTTTCTCTCTCGCAATCACCAGCAGCACGGCAGTGTAAGCTTCGGCAAAATAGGGAAAATACTGGTACGCTTCGGGTGCAAAAAAAGCTCCGACAACGAATCCGGTCAGCGTCGCATACAAAGCTCCGGAAAACAGTTCAATCTCAGGGTCAGGATTATGTACCCTGCGCAACTGCCTCAAATTGCCGAAGCCGCGGGCAAAAAATAGCAGATACAGCACGAATGCGATGATCCCGCCTTCCGCCGCAATCTGCAGGTAAGCCACATGAACTTCCCGCCATGTCCCGTTATAGCTTACGAAGTTGCCCATCCCGAGGCCGAAAGGGTAGTGCGCAACCGCCTCGACACTATCGACCATGAGCTGCCACCGTTGTTCGTAAGAACCATGAGCGCTCACTTCAATCCCAGTATCGAGATTTTTTCCAGATATGGCAAAGAAGCGATCTTTAACCCGCGCACCAGCCGTCAGACCGACGATCAGCGCTACGATTGCCGCGGTCGCGACCAGGTGAGCCCGTTTACCTTTAATCCCGAAAAGCCACACGCAAACCACGCCAGTAACCACTAGATCGATAAAGCCGGCCCGCGACCCCGTCATGAACAAAGCCGTGCACATTGCCAGCATTGCTCCCATCCACACGGATTTGCGTGGAATACTGCGGGTGTTCAGCAGGAAAGCGAAGCAGAATGGCAGCGAAAGCACTATCGCGAAGGCCAAATCATTCGGATTGGAATAAATTCCTCCAATCACACCTTCCAACCGGGGCGACGAACGCCCTTTCACCAGCGAGACCACCGTGATCGCCGCCACCGATGCCGATTGAATAAAAATGATTTTCTTCAGCCGGTCTAAATTCGTAATCACCAGGAAGGTAAGTACCCACGCTACAGGAGCCTTGGCAAAATCCAGCGTCTTGAAAAACGCACCTCCCTTCCATACCGGCGAGACTACCGCGGCAACAAACAGGGCGCCTACCATGCCCACGAAATACTTTGCCTCTCGTGGCAGGTCGCGGAAACTTCGCTTCGATCTCCCCGCGCTCATCATCAGTCCCAGCAATGCGAAGATCGCCGAAATCTTTGCGAGGGGGATATATGCGAGTCCGGGAATCCAGTCCTCAGGCCGAGCACAGTAGACCACGAAGAAGGCGCTCAACCAGAAGAACGCGCCTGACGTAGGTTCGCGTCTCGGCCGTACCCTCAGCGGCAACCTGGCGTTTGGCGCTGCTTTCTCAACCGAAGATGAATTCATATTCAGCTTCTCGCCTGTTCTGGCATCCGCGTATCTAGCGAACCCACACGGCCTTTCGTCCAATCAGAAAATTCACGAATGCTACGGCGGCGGCGGCATTCAGAACCACAAACGTAAGTGCCATGTCCGACACCCGCGCCAAAGGTCCGCGGGTCACATGCAACCCGGCCAGCAAACTCAACCCATAGAACAGTACCTGCAACACAAACATCGTTCGATAGAAAGACCCGGGCAGCACCAGCGATGAAATGAAAATCGCTCCCAACGCAAACGGGACGACAAGTCTCGATAATTTGTGGCTGACGAATTCGAACCGCAGCGGGTTTTCGCTTTTCAGCAGCCAGGGTGCCAGCTGCAACAGTTGATAGTTCCCGCTCAAAGTCCGGACTTTGCGGGCGAACTCCCGCTCAGCGCCAAGGTCCGGACTATCCCAGGCGCGCGCCCGTGGATCGAACACCACGCGCTTTCCTTGGCGCGCGATCTGCATCGGGACGTAGACGTCGTCCAGGATTGTTCCCGGTGGCACTTCCGGGAGAAGTTCCCGGCGCACGGCATAGATCGCACCGGTGGCGCCCACAACGGATCCAGATTCCGACTCAAGTTCACGAATTGTTTTTTCGATTCTCCAATACATACCCATCCCTTTCCTGGCTTCGCCGGAATCTGGATGGCCCAACATCAGTGCTCCACTCACGCAGCCGACTTGTGGATCCGCGAAGTTCTCCATGAGCAAGCGTATCGCGCCGGACTCAATCTTCTGCCTCACATCTGTGAAAACGACAATCTCTCCCGACGCCAGAGCAACTGCGTCGTTTAATCCCGAAGCCTTTCCTTGCGACAACTGATTCATCAGTATTTGCACGGAAGAATTGTGGGCATATTCACGCAAAATGCGTTCGGTGCCGTCAGTCGATCCATCGGAGACCACTACGATTTGGCGTCTCTCGGCGGGATAATCCACCTCTAATAGATTTTGCAGCTTGGTTCCGAGCCATCGATCTTCGTTGCGGATCACCATCACGATCGAAACGCTGGGCTCTTCTTGTGCGTGGAGCACCGGCCAGGGGCGCAAGTGCGCCTTCAGCCACAACCAGGCCACGTATCCAACGTAGCAGTAAGAAATTAGAAAAGCGGCTGCCCAGAAAACGAACCTCATTTCGCTCCCCGTCCCAGCAGCACAATCTTGATGGTCTGGAACATAATCACGAAGTCGAGACCTAGCGAGGCATTCTTGATATAGAACAAGTCGTACTGCAGCTTCTCGCGTGCGTCCTCAATCGTGTTGCCGTACTTGTATTGCACCTGCGCCCAACCGGTAATACCGGGACGGACGACGTGCCGCACGTTGTAGTAAGGAATCTCGTCGCTCAGACTTTCTACAAACTCCGGACGCTCCGGACGTGGTCCCACGAAATGCATGTCACCTTTCAGCACGCACCACAATTGCGGAATTTCGTCGAGACGCGACACTCGCAAGAACTTGCCGACGCGAGTAATGCGAGGGTCGTCGTCGGCCGCCCAGGTAGCGCCCATGTCGGCTTCGGCGTCCACGCGCATGGTGCGGAATTTGTAGCAGTGGAAGATGGCTCCGCCGCGACCGACACGCTTTTGCCGGTAAAGCACCGGACCGGCGGAATCCAACTTAATGGCCAGCACAATAAACGGCAGCAGTGGTAGCGACAAGATCGTTCCAATGAGGGCGACTAACAAATTCACTGCCCGGCGGATCATCCTGAAGGTTGTGCTGAAACGAAATCCGTCGGCGAAGATCAACCAGCTTGGATACAGTTGCTCGACTTCGATCCGGCCGGAAAATTTTTCCAGCCATGATGTCGCTTCTTCCACTTTCACGCCGGCCAGACGAAGGTTCAGCAATTCCGCGACCGGCAAGGTGCCGCGGCGGTCGGGCATGGCAACAATTACGCGATGCACGCCATTTTTTCGCTGCGCTAAACCCAGCAAGTGCGAAGCTACACTGTCGCGCGTCAGCTCCCCGGCCACATCGCCAGTCCATCCGACAACTTCAACCCCGAGGCCGGCGCGCTGGCGCAAGCCGCTCACAAGGCGCTCGGCGCGGTCGCCCGTGCCCAAAACATAAACTCGCTCCCGCAGAAAAGGCTGCTGGACCATCCACGAGCAGACCGAGCGCCAGCAAAACAAAGTGAAGGTGAGGATGACAAGTCCCCAAAACGCCGAGCCGTTTCCCGGAAGTAATTTCGGGTAGCGCTCGCCTAACACCGCGAGCGTAAGAGCAACAACCCCAAGTACTAGAAGAAGGCGAAAAGCGTGCTCCCACTTCTCCCCAAGGCTCGAAGTGTCGTAGAGATCGAACCAATGTGAAAGCAGCAACACCGCAGTGGTAACGACCAGAATCTTCGGTCCCAGGTCCGCCAGTACCTGCAGATAACCGCCGTCCACATTCAGCAACAACCAACTGTCGTGGTTGCGCCAAAGCGTCGCCAGCAGGAACGACAACCAAACGATCATGGCTTCGCCCACCAGCAAAACCAGCGTGCGCAGCGGGTAATACACTTTGAACAGCCGGATCACGGTTGCCCTGTTTCCTCTAAGACTTGGCTTCGCTAGTTACATTCTTTACGTACGCGCTGTAGTAATAGCGCGAATAAGCGCTCGCCTCGTGGTCTGTTCCGTTTAGAACTACACCTACCAACACCTCGTCAGGAAATTCTTCTCGCGCGCGACGCGCCAGATCAACCGGAGTGGAATTCGAACGCACGACCATGAGCACACCATCGCAGGCTTTCGCCAGAATTCCGGCATCGGAGACGGGTACTGCCGGCGGTGAGTCCACGATGATCCAGTCGAAAAGAGGCTCCACTCGCTGCAGAAAAACCTTCAGCTTTCCATTCGCGATGAGTTCGGCAGCATCGGCAATCTGCTGCCCGCTGGGAATGAAGAACAGGTTTTCCATCTGCCCGCGCTGCACGATCGAAAATTCGTCGCATGCGCCCCGCAAGTATTCGGAAAGGCCGGGAGCAGCTGTGGTGCCAAGCATCATATGTAAGCGAGGTGCTCGCAAGTCGGCATCGATCAGCAATACCCGCCGCCCGTGCTGGCGGACCAGAACCTGCGCAAGATTCGCGGAAGTGAAGGATTTGCCCTCTTTGGGCAATGCGCTGGTCACGAGAATTTTCTTTAGCGGCATCTTCTCGCGGGTATGGTAAAGGCGGGAGCGCAGGGTGCGGAATTCCTCCGTGCCGCGGACGCCGTCATCGCCGTTGAAAAACAGCATGGTCTTCTCATCCGGCTGCCATGGCAGTTGCGGACAACGCGCCAGCAGGACATCCAAGTTGTAAGGACTGGCGAGAGGAGGTATTGCAGAGGAAAAGGGCACGCCGGAAATCGGATCGGAGGCCACCGGCATGCCGTCGATCGCGCTCTCTGGTGCAGCGGAAGTTGCATAGCTGGGCTGTGGTTGGTTGGCCTGCGCCGCCGCCCGCTCCTGCTCCGCTTTCTTGAGCGCTTCGTGGATTCTGCTCATAGCTTCCTCTCGCCAGGAATCCCGTCTTTGTCCTCTTCGCGCAAACGATCTGCCAGGTTCGCCAGCGACCGCAGGGTGTCGCCCAGGTCCAACTTGTCTCCGCCGTTGTTGCCTGGCGCGGCCATCGCCTCGGCAACTGTTCCGTCGGTTAAATCCAGATCGCGGGCAACTACCTCCACCACTCCGGGTCCAATCACTTTCTGCTGATCGACGAATGCACTCACCAGACAATGCTCGCACAGCAAATTGATCACGCGGGGAATGCCACTGGCGTAGCGGTGAATCCACACCAGCGACTCAGAATCGAAAATCTGCAGTCCGTTGCAGCCGGCGATGCGTAACCGCTGCTGCACATAAGCTTTGGTTTCCTCAAGCGTCAGTGGATGGGTTCGGGCACGCAACGTTAACCGTTGGCGGAGTTGTCTCAATTGAGGTTGTTTGAGCTTCTGTTCAAGTTCCGGTTGGCCCACCAGCACAATCTGCAGCAGCTTTTCGGTAAAGGTTTCTAGATTGGTGAGCATTCGTATCTCTTCCAGCACCTCATCGGTCAGGTTCTGGGCCTCATCGATAATAAGTACTGCCGTCTCGCCGGCGCGGTAGCGATCCAGCAGCCAGTTATAAAGCCGGAGAAGAATCTGGCTCTTTGCCTCCGAATCGCAGGGAATGCCGAAGTCGGCCATCATGTAGTCGAGAAACTGCGTAGTGTTCAAGCGGGAATTGAAAACAAAGGCAGTCGCAACCTGCTGCAGACGAAGCCATTCGAGCAGCTTGTTGATAAGCGTGGTTTTTCCAGTCCCGACTTCTCCGGTCAACAGCACAAATCCCTTACGACTCTGAATGCCGTATGTGAGGCAGGCTAATGCCTCCTCAGTATGCCGCGTCAGGAAAAGATAGCGCGGATCCGGATTCATATTGAACGGATTGGCGCGCAACCCGTAGAAGTCTTTGTACATGGTCTTCGCCTAGCGACTTTCGTCGTACGCAACTCTGAGTAACATGCTTCGTTCGCACGTCATGTCTAAACCTTTGCCGCGTCTCGCTGTTCTTCCGGCTGACTCTTGCGCTTCCAGAAGCGGAGCTTGCCATTACCGTTTTCTGCCTCCAGTTGCACCACCCAGGGCACCGAAACGAGGATGGGCAATCCCAGCGCGGCCTCAGCATCCGCCTCAGTGCGAATGCACCTCTCGCGAAATTCGAGCCAGATCGCCAAGCCAAAACCGAGCGCCAAACCGGCGCCAAGGCCACCCCCGGCAAATAACGGGCGATTCGGGAAGCTCGGCGATTCCGGAAGGTCAGCTGGGTTCAGCAAAGCCATCTGTTCACCTTGCTGCTGTTGTTCCGCCTGCGTTGCCATTTTGGAGGTACTCTGCTTCGCCAAGTCGTCCTGATAGACCTTCTGCGCGTTGTCGTAGTCACGCGCCAGCTCTTTGTACTCTTCTTCGACGGCTGGACTAGAAGAAACCCGTCCCTCATAAACAGCGATTTCCTGCTGAAGTTTCTTCTGGTCGCGATTGGCCTGCGCGATCATGTCTTCGTAGGAGTGAATCTGCAGGCGCAACTGCCGGATCTCCACTGGCTCCCCTCCTGAGCCTTTGTCGCTTCCGGTGTCCGACGGTTTCCCAGAAGCATTGTCCAAATCGGCGAGTTGTTTTTTCACCGCGGCAATGTCTGCTTTGGTTTTGATCACATCCGGATGATCTTCTGTGTAGCGTCCCTGGAGATCGATCAGCTGTGCCTGCAATTGTGAGAGCTGCTGCTGCAAGCTTTGAGGATTGCTGGCGGACTGCGAAGTCTTCCACGCAGCCAATTGCTGCGCCAGCATCGACTCCGTATAAGACTTATCCTGAGTCGCCCGGTTGAGCGTCTGTGTGTTGGCATCGAGCTGCGAATTCAGCCCCATGAGGATCTTCATGTTGTTATCCTCATCGCCGGGCAGTTGACCCATGTGCTGATTCTTGAAGGCTGCCAGCTTCTTATCGAGGTCGTCGAGGTTCTGTTTCGCCTGCTCTACCTGCTTCGTGAGGAATGTTGTGGTTCCCTGAGTCACGTCTTCGCGCGACTTCAGATCCTCTTCCAGAAGCATAGAAGTGAGATCGGTGCAGATCTGCTGTGCGTCGCGCGCCGTCGAAGCGGTGTAGTTCACATAAAAACCAGGAGCAGGATTATTGTTGGGGCCGGGCTTTTTCTTGCCGAACTGCGCCAGATCCGTAATGACCGGCTCGATGCTCATGTTGAGCCGGACATTGTCGATGACGTCGTCGACGTTCTGCCCACCCTTCGCCAAACCAAGCCGGTCGACCATGGGCCGCAGCCGGCTCGGACTCAACACCCGCTGTTCGATAGTCGCGATGTGCTGCGTTAAATCTTCTGTGAAGACCTGCTGGACGACGACATCCGGAATCTTGGGCGCTTCGATAAGCACCAGCGACTTCGAGGTATATTTCGGCGAAAAAACATAAGAAACGAGAAATCCGGCCAAAGGCGCCAACAAAGCCGGAATCAGAATCACCTTCATCCGGCGGCGCAGCATTGCCAGATAATCGTCCATGCTTAATTCGCGATTTTCGATCATCTCACTTCCCGTCTTGCCAGCCGCGAGCGGCTGGCGTCCAACTCAATCAAGCCGGATCGGCCGGGGCGTCCAATCGAGCCCGACAGATCCGATCTGCCGCTGAGAAGTATTCGTGCACGACAGCGCGCCCAACGTACACCCGCCACTGAAACCCAGATCGTTGAACTGATAGCTGATGAAAGCCCGCAACCGCCTTCCTAGCTGCCGATGCACTCCGATTCCCGCATAGCCGTAATCGAATGAGGTCGCGGTGACCACCGCTCCCGGAACCTGCAGTTCGCTGTTTCTGGAGTAGCCGACGTTGGCAAATAAATCCCAAACCCGCGACAACGGTCTGGCCATATCAAACTGCACGATATCGGTTTCAGCGCCCGCGAAGATTCCCGAACCGGTAGTGTCGTAACGCTGGTAGCTGAGTCCGAGACTTGTCTTCGGGAACCTGTAGCGGAGCGAAACCCGGCCGGCCGCGCCAACCTTCGAGACCCCGGCGGAGCTTACGACTCCTCCGAAGTTTGTGCAGGAGGTGACTGGGATCGTCGGGATGTTACATTCCTGCTGATTGATTCCCGTGATTTGAGGTCCGGCGGAGATCAAGAAGTCCATGCGGCCTGAGACGCGGTGTCCGTACATGAACTGCACCACCTGCGTGTGAAACGCAGTGCCGGCGGTTGAGAAATTGAAGTCCTGGTAGCCGTAACTGACCGCGACTTGATCGCGCGGATTCAGAACCCGGTCATAAGCCACCTGCGCGATATATTCCGAGCTGCCGATGAAATTGACATTCTCCTGCAGGGGACCGGCGAGAGTGTCCTGCTCTAGCAGGCTTCCGTAAAAATGGACCAGCCCGTACCCGGCCATGAGGGTTAAAGACGACTTCGGAGTCAAATCTTCGACCACGTCGATCAATCCCAGATTCGTAAGTCGCGGCACCAGCCCCAGCGAAACGCCAAGACTGTTTCCGCCGGTGAAGGCATTGCTTTGACCGCCGAATGCGCTGGCGCCCAGCAACCCAGCACCGAGGTTGCCGAAGCCCGCGTTGTACGCCCCGCCACCGCCGTAGGCGCCGAAGCCGAAGGTTCCTTCGGGCAGATAACTGAAGGAATCACGAAGGGCCAACTGCCCGCGCTTCCAGCTGACCCGATTGTCGATGTCAAGCTGTTCCAGTTGCTGCACTCCGATGCCGGTCTGGTCATAATCGGAAACGCCTCCGATGTAGTCCATTGCGAGGCTGTCGTCCTTCCACAGCTTTTGCAGGGTCAGGCTCCCCAACGCTCTCGTGACCGGAGCGACGCCGGAACCTCCGGGAGTATTCGAAGCGTTCGATTCGACCGACTCACTGAAATGCAGGCCGGGCAAGAGAAAGCTTTCTGGCGCCGAATGCGGCTCGAGGCTGGGCTCGTCAATGGCCGAGATCGGAGGATTTTCGCCGATCGAGGATTCGGAAGTTGCCTGCGCCGGTGGTGGAGCGGCAGACTGATCGGCCTGTGCCCAAGCGGCACAGCATGCAAGCAGCATCATTGCAAACATCGTAATTGCCGCGCTGGATTGCTCGCGAATTCGGCCGTGTTTGTTAAGGAACGACAATAGTGTCTCCCGGCTTCAGGATGAGATCGCTTTGGGTGTCTTTCCCCTTAAGCGCATCCTTGTACCTAAACGGAATCTTCGTCTGTTGCCCGTTCTGCGTGCGCAGCAGGTAAATCGATTTGAGGTTGGCAAACTGCGTAAATCCAGCGCTCGACAGCGCCTGCAGCACGGTCATTCCGGGCAACAGTGGCATGGGTCCGGTGTGAACGACTTCGCCCAGAACATAAATGCGCTGGCTGGTCATCGCGGTCACGACTACGGTTACGCGCGGATCGGCGATATATTTTTTCAATTTCTCTTTGATCGAGCCCGCCAGTTGCATGGGAGTCATTCCCGCGGCCTGAACGTCGTCGAGCAAAGGAATGGAAATCTTGCCATCCGGACGCACCGGCAAGCTGACACTCATGTCCGGCTCTTTCCAGACCGTAATGTGCAGTGTGTCGTCAGGGCCGATGATGTAGTCGACGGGCACAGCCGGGGCAGAAGTGTGCTGTTCCGCAGCCACGGGCTTCTCCGCCGCGGGCTTGGGGGCGTTCTCATCATTGTCATCCTGGGCCCACAGCGCCATGCTCGCAAGAGCTAAGAAGGCCAGGCAGGCGACTTTGAACACTCTCTTCATGCGCTCCCTCGTGGTCAAGCTCAAGATGCTTCGAACTCGGAGCATCCAATCTGTTTCAATTTGTATAGCAGAGCCTTGTAGCTGATCTGTAATTCCTGCGCGGCGCGGCGGCGATTCCAGCGCGTGCGAGTGAGAGCGCGCAGAATGATTTCCTTTTCTTTCTCGCGCGACGCAGCCCGGGCCTCCTGTTTCAGGGAAACGCGGGTGCCATTGCCGCTCCTGCCGCTCCGCAAAAACATCGCCCTCAAACCTCCCATCGCTACTGCTTCATCACCGATCGCAACCATTGCTTTGCAGATATTCTCCAACTCTCGAACATTACCCGGCCAGGAGTATTCCCGAAACAAGTGCTGGGTCTCTGCACTCAAATCAGGCACCAGACGCTGAAACTCAATCGCATATTTTCGCAGAAAATATGCGGTCAGGAGGGGAATGTCGTCGCGGCGTTGACGCAAGGGTGGAAGACGCAAGCACAGTCCGCTGATGCGATAGTAAAGATCTTCGCGGAAGTTTCCCGCTTTTACTTCGGACTCAAGATGCCGGGCGCTCCCGCAGATCAGCCGCGCAAAACTTTGCGAATGGCTACCGTTAGAGTTTTGGTCGATCAGATACTTGAGCAAGCAGGCTTGGCCCTCCCTGCTCAGGTCAGTCAGCTCCTCAAGATAAGCTGTCCCGCCACGAAACATATTGCTTGGCTCGGACTCCGAAAAATTGTCGCAGGCCAGAGTGGCGCAAGAAATCGTCCGGAAGGGTTGCATACCGAGTCCCGAAAGCTCATGAACCCGCTGGGCGGCGGATTTTTTTCCGGCCCCCGGCTCCGCCAGGAATAAAACGGGCACGTCAGTCTGGGCGACCTCGATCATCGCCGCTTCGACGCTTCGCATGCCGGCGCAGGCACTCGTCAAGAAGCGATTTCTCACTGGATCACGAATCGCAACGACTTGAGCGTTTTTCATCGGTTTGCTGACAGCGATCGGATCAGATAGTTCAAAACATACATCCTGCAGCGGTCGCGAAAAGAGCATCAGATTTGCCGGCTGCCGCCTTTGGCAGCGAGGATCCAATCGGACGTTACCACAGTGTTTTCAAAACTATATAAGCAAGGGCCGAGCTCGAAGAAAAGGACGAATTCGCTGCTCCCACCCTACACTTTTCCGCACAAAAGGGAAAGTATTTACCCAAGTGAGGAGTAACCAATATTTCAAATTCCAGTCGGACTGGGGCAAAATAATACCAAACCGAATGAGCGGTTTGCCTTAGTCGCGCCGGCCGTCTGTGGCAAACGACCACTCAGAGTTATTCTTCGGGGAATTAGTTGTCTCCACGGTGGACATTTAGGAGAGCTTCTTGAAGACAGTTTCGATTGCGACCTGCGGCCGCTTGACATATGCTGGAAGCTATCCCCCCAAGTGATAAAGTTTGTTTTAGATGAGCCAGGTCCTCCAAACCGGCCTGTCGATCCCCCGTGCGTCGGTCGGGGGGAAATCCGGCCTGCCCTGGTGGCAAGCCGCGTTCATTTCGGTCCTGTTGCTCTGGATGTACGCGCCAACGCTTATTCATTTGGTGGCTCAGTGGTGGAATGACCCAAACTTCTCGCACGGATTCTTTGTTCCCCTTTTTTCTGCATTCGTTGTCTGGCAGAAGCGATCGATACTTATAACAGAGCAGCCCCATCCTTCGTGGTGGGGATTGCTGCTTTTGGCCGGAGGCTTGGGGCTTCTGATCGTTGGTCAGATGGGTGCGGAAATTTTTCTTTCGCGCTCGTCACTGCTGATTGTGATCGCAGGTTTGATCGTACTATTCCGTGGCTGGACCTTTTTTCGCGCGATTCTGTTTCCCTGGGCGTTCCTCTTCCTCATGATCCCGATTCCCGCCATCGTGTTCAATCAGGTTACTTTTCCGTTGCAATTGCTCGCGTCGAAGGTGGCGAGCACGATGCTGTCATGGATGGGTGTGCCTGTATTGCGCGAAGGCAATATCATCGTTCTTCCTACGATGGCGCTTGAGGTTGCCGAGGCTTGCAGCGGTATTCGTTCCTTGATGTCGTTGCTGACGCTGGCCGTTATTTATGGATACCTGATGGAGAGCGGGAACAGCGTGCGAGTCCTTCTGGCGCTGGCCTCGATACCAATCGCAGTGGCCGCCAACAGTTTTCGCATCGTGGGGACCGGATTGCTCGTTCAGTACTGGGATCCGGCAAAGGCGCAGGGCTTCTTCCATGAATTCTCCGGCTGGCTGATCTTTGTAATTTCTCTGTTCATGCTCTATTTATTCCATCAAGCCGTTCGGAGATTCGTGGCGGGGGGCAAGCAGGCATGAAGTTGACGGCACTTTTGCGCTTTGCTCTCGCTGCCGGGTTGATTGCCGTAACCGCCATCCTGCTGCAGGCGCGCGGCCGCACCGAAATTGTGCCGCAGCACAACCCTCTATCGTCTTTTCCCGCTAGCCTGGGAAACTGGGACGGTACCGACGTTTCGCTCGACAAAGATACGCTCGCGATTCTTGGAGCCGGGGATTTTATGGAGCGTGTCTACCAAGATCCCTCCGGCGCCTTGCCGCCGATCGATCTGTTTCTCGCGTACTTTGCCAGCCAGCGCGCCGGCGATACTATTCACTCGCCACAGCACTGCCTCCCGGGAGCCGGTTGGAACGCGGACGAAAAACAACTCATCACCCTGTCGTTTCCGGATCATTCGCCGTTCCCGGCGAACCGCTATGTCATCTCGAAAGGCGAGTCCCGCCGCCTGGTTTTGTACTGGTACTGGGCGCATGACCGCGGCGTTGCCAGCGAATACTGGGCGAAGTATTACCTGGTGGCAGATGCGATTCGTATGAACCGGAGCGATGGCGCCCTGGTGCGGATCACGCTTCCAATGCTGAGCGGAGAGTCTCCGGAGGCCGCCGAACAACGGGTTTTGCCTTTCGCCTCGCAGGTGGTTCCACTCCTCGATAATTACATCCCTCGTTAACGGGGAGCGGACAAACCGCCGAAAATTAAGGGCCTCGAAGCTTCCTCTGTGCCGCTCTGTAATAGCGATGGAAAAACAGAATGAATTTGGACTTGCTCCCAGGCAGGGACAGTGTTATTCCTAACTCTCTTTATCGTTACCGTTCTCCAAATCAAGACCGCTTAAATAAAAAGCAGCCTGACACGGGGCGCCTGATTGTCTGATTCACACGCCGATGTCGATCCGCTAAATCGAATCTCACTCGCCCCTTCAGGGCCGCCGGTAGCCGGAGCCGAAGATCCGAACCGCCCAAAGCGTGTGCTCGGTTTTCGTGATCTGGTTCTCTTCTATGTCGTCACTGGAATCAGCCTGCGCTGGATCGCAACCGCAGCGGCAGCCGGCCCGAGTTCAATCGTGATCTGGATTGGCGCGTGGTTTTGTTTCTACCTGCCGCTTGCTTTATCGGTGCTTGAACTCTCTTCCCGCTATCCCGGAGAAGGCGGCCTTTACGTTTGGAGCAAGCAAGCGTTCGGAGAGTTCTCCGGCTTCATGGCGGCTTGGGTCTACTGGACCAGTAATCTGCCCTTTTTTCCAGCAGTGCTTTACTTCGCCGCGAGTAATATTCTTTTCGTCCGCCAGAACTCCTGGGCTCACCTGTCGAACAACGCCGCGTTCTACGTTACTTTTTCTTTGATCACGCTGAGCCTGGCTACGCTGCTGAACATACTCGGCCTCGATATCGGCAAGTGGCTGAATAACATAGGGGCGCTGGCGATGTGGATTCCAGCCGCGATCGTCATCGTCATGGGATTGATCGCCTGGCACCGCTATGGCTCTGCGACATCCTTCACGGTGCACTCGATGACTCCCAGCACGCATATCAACGACATTATTTTCTGGTCGGTGCTGACGTTTGCTTTCGGCGGTTGCGAAACGGCGTCATTCATGGGAGAGGAAATAAAAAACCCGCGCCGCACTTTGCCGCTGGCTCTTATCGTCGCCGGAATAACTGTCGCTCTCTGTTACATCGGTGGAACCGCCGCAATCTTGCTGGCGATTCCATCGAACGAAGTGAATAGCCTGCAAGGGTTGGTGCAGGCCATTTCTAAAACCGCATCGCGCGTCGGCTTCCCCGGAATTCTACCGCTCGCCGCGTTTCTGATCGCGCTCAGCAATATCGGCGCGTGCGGCGCATATCTGGGAGCGGTCGCTCGACTGCCCTTTGTCGCAGGCATCGATCACCTGCTTCCCCCGGCATTCGGTTCTCTGCATCCGCGCTGGAAGACTCCGTGGGTTGCGCTGCTCACGCAGTTCGTGTTGGGTGTGGTGTTTATCGTTCTCGGCCAGGCGGGAACTAGCGTGAAAGGCGCTTATGATGTACTAGTCAGCCTCGGCGTGATTTTTTATTTCATTCCTTATTTGTATTTGTTCGCCGCCATGATCAAACTCCAACGCAGGGCAGCCAGCTCAGATGTAATTCGCATTCCTGGCGGAGCTGCGACTGCAATACCGGTTGCCGCGCTCGGATTCGTCACAACGACTGTAACAATCGCGCTATCGCTGCTCCCACAACCGGACGAGCCTAACAAGCCATTGGCTTTGTTGAAAATTGCAGGTGGTACTGCAATATTACTGCTGATCGGAGCGTGGCTGTACGTCGCGGGCAAGCACAGAGCAGCTCATGAAAATATGCGCTGAATAGATCTCAGCCTGCCGGTTTCTCCTCCGGGCGTTCGTAGAGATCTTCTTCCGACAGCACCGGTGGCGCGGAAACGCCGACGCCAGCGCGAGAACTTGCACCGAACATCGGCCCGCGAGCGGACACTACCGGTGCGAATCCCATGAAGCCGATTTTGGGAACGATATCGTCATAGATCGCCTCCATCCCGCCACGGCGCAAATAAGTTTCGTGCCAAAAACCGGTTCCGCCAGAATCCTTCAAGAATTCTTGCCACCACTCCCGGTGAGGATCGGAACGCGTCCACTTCAGCAGCGATTCCTTGTCTCGCCAGTATTGGCGCATGCCGGCGTGCATGGGAAAAAAAGAAAAGATGAAATTTTCGTGTAACAGCAATCCATCAGGATGCGCCTCAACTGACGAGGAAATTTTCGGACCAAATCCGAAGAGAGTTTTGATTCCCGCAATTCGATTCACCCGCATGCCAAGATAAATGACGACGAGATCTGGATAGGCTGAAAGATCGACCGTCCGCCGGGAGACGCGAGTAGGCATGATGAAGAACTCACTTTAAATTCTATACCGGGCTCGCCGTCTTTCTCGCCGGATTAAAAAACGGAATCCCGGTCACCTTCACGTTTGTTTTCAGCCGGATCGCCTCGATTGTAATTTCCATCTGCAACTGCGTGCCGAGCTTCGAGTACTCCGTTTCGACGCTGGCCAGCGCAATCATCTTCTTCAGCACTGGAGACCAGCTTGTCGTGGTGGCCTTACCAACCTGCTTGTCCCCGGAATAGAGCGGCACGGGAACCCGCGAAGCCTGGCTGGGCGCAGCAGGCGTGAGTCCGTAGCGCTCGTAGAGCGCTTCCACGTCTGTCCAATCGACTTCGACGCCGACAAATTGGCGCGGGACGCCATTCTTCGCGTCTTTTTCGAGCGCTTTCTTGCCGATGAAATTTTCTTTCTCGAGGTGAACCATTTTTGCGAAGCCGAGTTCGAAGGGAGAATACTTCTGCTGCGGAATCAACGCTTTTTTCGAACTCGAATAATCGACTTCAATCAGCAACAGCCCCGCTTCGGTTCGCGCCACATCGAGCGCCAGCATTCCCGCCGCATGCAGATCGAACTGCCGTCCTTTTTCCGTGATCGCATCCCAAACCTTCACCGCGTCATTTGCGGGAATCCAGATTTCGTAACCCAGATCGCCCGTATATCCGGTGCGCGAAATGTCAACCTGAACGCCGGCAATTTTCCCGCGGGTTACACGGAAGTATTTCAGGTTCGCGATGTCGGCTTCGGCTACCGATTTCAGCAGCTTCGCCGAGGTCGGCCCTTGCAATGCCAGCGCGGCAACCTTTTCGGATATGTCTTCAATCTGTACATCCATATTGAGGCCGTTTTGCCGGAACCAGCGCAGGCTGGGGTCGGCCGCCGTCCAGCGATACACGTTTTCTTCGAGGCGCGAAACCGTGCCGTCGTCGATTACTTTGCCTTCTTCATCGCACCAGCAGCAATAAATCACCTGACCCACTTTTACCTTGTTGATGTCGCGCGTAATCACGCGATTCACCAGCCGGGTCGCGTCCTTGCCGGTGATCAGGTATTTGTAGAGCGGTGAAATATCGATCAGCGCCGCCGCATTGCGGATGGCGTTGTACTCGTGCTCGTGATGCACTTCATACACGCTGACCGTGTAGTATCCCGACCACTCGCGGTAATTCAGGCTGTGGCAAAGGGGAAATGTGCGTTCGTGAAATGCGGTTCCAATTGGCAAGGACGTGGCCTCGTTAAAAAATTCGTTCGCAGCCGGATTATATCAATGCTTGGAATCATTTCGAGGGCGTCATCCTGAGCGTAGGCGTTTTTCAGCCGGAGCGAAGGACCTCACATCGACCGTTGTTCAATTGTCACAGACGATATGGGCCGGGGGCGGTAAATAAGAATGATGCGAAAGGCAAAACAATTCTTCGTCTACATCATGACCAACAACCCGCGTTCCGCCGTGTTATATGCAGGAATCACTGGCGACTTGCGGTACCGCGTTTGGCAACATAAAAACAAGCTTGTGCCGGGATTCACCAGCCGCTACAACTTGACCTGCCTCGTGTATTACGAATTGTTCTACTATCCGGATGCAGCAATCGCACGCGAGAAGGAGATCAAGGGTTGGCGTCGCGAAAATAAAATCAAGCTCATCAGCTCGATGAATCCGAAGTGGGACGACCTCGCGGAGGACTGGCAGAGTCTGTATAAGCCCGAGACGCCGGAGCGACAGGAGATCCCTCGGCCCGCTGGAGAAAACGCGGGCCTTCGGGATGACGCCCCTGTGATGAGAACCGACGGTTGATTGAAGAAAGCTAAATCTACTGCGTCATCCTGAGCGCAGCCGTTCTTCAGGCAGAGCAAAGGATCTCGCGCTCAACTAGTCCACCGGGTATCGTTTGGAGTTGGGACGAATTGGTAGGATTATTATAGGAGCAAGCAGCTTAGATCCGATGAGAACAAAGGCATTACTCGGTGTTGCTGTATTCGTGGTGATCTGGACTCTCATTGTTCATGTGCCACAACATTGGAATTCGGTTTTGGCATATCCACTCTACTTCGGGCTTACCATACATTCTTTCGTCGTCGGCCAACATCAAAACCTGACCTGGGACAAGATCGGGTTTGCAGCAGAACTCGCGGCCAATCTTGGAATCTACTTGGCGGCAACTCTGGCGATCGCCGCCAGATTTAAATCCCCGCGAATTGCAGACAAAACCGCCCCATTCCCGATAGAATGACGATTCGTCTCATGCGCTCACTCATCCCAATCTTATCGAATGCGCTCCGCAACTGGAGCGTCCTTCCCAGCGGCCTCTGATACGCGCGCCCCAAAACTGCGCTAATATTCCTCGTGTGCATTCTCAACCAGCACGCCAACAGCTAAAAGCTAAAGCTAGGACCTTATGGCTACTTCATACGACGTAATCGTGATCGGCGGCGGCCACAACGGCCTGGTCAACGCCGCCTACTTGGCCAAGGCCGGAAAGAAAGTTCTGGTCCTCGAACGCCGCCACATTCTCGGCGGCGCAGCCTGCACTGAAGAAGTTTTTCCCGGCTTCAAGTTTTCGGTGTGCTCGTATGTCGTCTCGCTGCTGCGGCCAGAAATTATTCGCGATCTCGACCTGCCGCGCCACGGGCTTGAAATTCTTCCACTCGATGGCACGTTCACCCCCATGCCCAGCGGCGACTACCTGTGGCGCGTGAACGACCACGGCAAGACGCATCGCGAAATCGCCCGCCACTCGCGCCTCGACGCCGAAGCATACGACGAATTCGGGAAAGCCATGCAGGCGATGTGCCGCTTCGTGAAGCCGATTCTCAGCATGGTCCCTCCCGACCCGAACACGCTGAACCCGCGTGAACTGATGAAGCTGCTCTTCATCGGACGCCGCTTCCAGGGCATGTCGAGCTATGACAAATACAACCAGGTACAGCTCATGACCATGAGCGCCATCGACTTTCTCGACCAATGGTTCGAGACCGATGTGCTCAAGGCAACGATGTCGGCCTCGGGAATTATCGGAACGTTCCTCGGCGTACGCTCTCCGGGAACAGCCTACGTTCTGCTTCACCACTACATGGGAGAGATCGACGGCGCGTTCCGCGCCTGGGGATTTGCGCGAGGCGGGACCGGGGCAATTTCCAACGCCATCGGCGACGCGGCGCGAGAAGCGGGAGTGGAAATTCGCACTCAGGCCGCTATCGCGAAAATCATTGTCAAAGACGGCAAAGCCAAAGGAGTCGTGCTGGCAAGCGGCGACGAACTCTACGCCGATGTTATCTCCTCCAGTGTTGATCCCCGTCAAACCTTCACTCGATTCATCGAAGCCGAGCATCTTCCCGGCGAATTTCTTGAAGATATCAATCGCTTCAAGTATCGCGGATCTTCCGGCAAAGTGAATCTCGCGCTCGACGCATTGCCTGACTTCAAGTGCATGCCCGGCCCCGGAGCGCACCTGCGCGGCGCAATGTCGATTTCGCCTTCCGTCGAATACATGGAGCGCGCCTACGATGACGCCAAGTACGGAAATTTCTCGCGCCGTCCCTATATCGACATGGTGATTCCGTCGCTAACCGATCCCTCCGTCGCGCCGCCGGGCAAGCACGTGATGTCGTGCTTCGTGCAGTACGCGCCATACAAACTCGCGCCCGGTCTGCACTGGGACACCGAGAAAGAAAAATTCGGCGACACGGTAATCAACACCATCGCCGAATATGCGCCCAATATAAAAGACATCATTTTGCATCGTCAGGTGGTCACGCCGCTCGATCTCGAGCGCGAGTGGGGACTGAGCGAAGGCAACATTTTTCAGGGTGAGCTTTCGCTCGAGCAACTCTTCTTCCTGCGCCCGGCGCCTGGCTATGCGCGCTTCCGCACGCCGATTCAAAATCTGTACATGTGCGGATCGGCAACGCATCCCGGTGGCGGCATCATGGGCGCGAACGGCCGGCTCGCTGCGTTGGAAATCCTGAAGGACAAGGGAGCCGCGTAAGATGCCGGAAACGAAACGCGACATCGTCATCATCGGCGGCGGCCACAACGGTCTGGTTACCGCGTTCTATCTGGCCAAAGCCGGATTCAAGCCGCTGGTTCTCGAACGGCGGCCGCAGGTCGGCGGCGCAGCGATCACCGATGAATTTCATCCCGGCTTCCGCTGTTCCACGCTTTCGCACAGCGCGGGGCCGGTTCTGCCCGGCATCGTTCGCGACATGCAACTTGAAAAGCATGGTGCGAAATTCATAACGCCGGAAACTTGCGTAACGGCGCTCTCGCCGGATGGGCATGCGCTTTCACTGAATCAGGATGGCAGCAAGTCAGCGCAGGCGATCGCCAGCTTCTCGCAGAAAGACGCGTCGAAGTATCCCGAGTTCGCAAACTCCCTGGAAAAGATCGGTAAAGTCCTTGCCGAAGCGCTGGCCACAACGCCGCCCGACATCGACCATCCGTCAAGCGGCGACTTGTGGAGCATGTTGAAGACCGGCCGCGCGCTGCGCAATCTCGGCAAGCGCGATATGTATCGCGTGCTGCGCTGGGGACCGATGGCTGTCGCCGATCTTGTCGCCGAATATTTCGAAACCGAACTACTCCGCGCCGTCATCGCTGCCCGTGGAATCTTCGGTACGTTTCTTGGGCCGTGGTCGGCGGGAAGCAGTTTGCAATTGCTGATTCGCGCCGCGGGAGATTCGCATCCCGCAGGCTCGGCATTTTATGTCGCCGGCGGTATGGGCAAACTCACGCAAGCCATGGCGTCGTCCGCGCAAGCCGCCGGAGTTGAAATTCGAACTTCCGCGGAAGTGATTGAGATTCGCGTTAAGGATGGCTCTGCTCAAGGCGTCCTGCTTTCGACGGGCGAAGAAATCAATGCCAGGGCCGTGATCTCCAATGCCGATCCCAAGCGCACTCTTCTCAAGCTCACCGACCTCACGCATCTATCACCCGACTTCGTACAAAAGCTGCAGCACTACCGTGGCAACGGCACGGTGGCAAAAGTGAATCTTGCACTTTCCGGATTGCCGACTTTTACGGCTTTGAAAAACGGCGATGCGAGCGCGCTCAAAGGCCGCATTCACATCGGGCATGAGATCGACTATCTCGAGCGGGCGTTCGATGAATCGAAATACGGGCAGTTCTCAAAGCAGCCGTATTTGGAAGCGACGATTCCGACGCTGAGTGATCCAACGCTGGCGCCGGAAGGCAAGCATGTGATGTCGATTTACATGCAATACGCGCCGTACAAGTTGAAAGGCGATTGGGAGGAACAGCGCAAGCCACTCGGGCAAACCGTCGTGCAGACCCTGGCACAGTACGCGCCGAATTTGCCGGAGATGATTCTGACGCATCAGATCATCACACCGCTCGATCTGGAAGAAGTCTACGGAATGACAGGAGGGCAGATTTTTCATGGCGACCTAGCGCTCGATCAGTTCTTCACCATGCGCCCACTGCTCGATTGGGCGCGGTATAAGACGCCGATTGAGAATTTATATTTGTGCGGCAGCGGCACGCATCCGGGGGCTGGATTAACGGGAGGGTCCGGGGCGAATGCGGCAAGGGAGATTGTGCGAGAGTTAAAGAAGTAAGCGCTTTCTCTGGTGCGTCATCCCGAGCGGAGTCGCTTTCTCGGCGTAGCGAGGGATCTCGTGTGCATCGAATTTCAGCGCATGGTCGCCGCGAGATCCCTCGGCCCGCTGGTGAAAGCGCGGGCCTTCGGGATGACGCAGCCATGGCTTTGCGTGACACGCTTCAGATCCGCGAAATAACTGCGCCATTATGACCCCTTCCGCCATTCTTCTTGTCTCCTGCCCTGATGCCAAGGGCGAAGTAGCCTCCATCGCCGACTTCGTCTACCGCCACGGCGGCAACATCCTCCACGCCGACGAACACGCCGACGAAGAGTCCGGCCTGTTTCTGATGCGCGTCGAGTTCGACCCCAAAGACTTCGACATCAATCTTGCCGATGATGGCCACGCTGACTTCACCAAACATTTCTCTCCCATCGCCGATAAATTTCAGATGACGTGGCGGCTGTCGCTGTCGTCGAACCGTCCGCGAATGATCGTCTTCGTTTCGAAATACGATCACTGCCTCGTCGATCTGCTCTATCGCCATCGGAGCGGCGAACTCGCTTGCGACATACCGCTGATCATCTCCAACCACCCCGACAATCAGCCGATCGCCGACTTCTACAAAATTCCCTATACCATCATTTCAATCACGAAAGAAAATAAACAAGAAGGCGAGCGGCAAATTGAATCTCTGATTCAAGAGCATAAGGCCGAGTTCATAGTGCTGGCACGTTACATGCAGATTTTCTCGAGCGATTTCGTTAATCGTTACCCGCAGCGCATCATCAATATTCATCACGGATTCTTGCCTGCATTCATTGGTGCGAAACCCTATCATCAGGCATTCGACCGCGGGGTAAAACTGATCGGCGCCACCAGCCATTACGTCACCGAAGTCCTCGACGATGGACCGATCATCGAACAGGATGTGGTCCGCGTATCGCATCGCGATACAGTCGAAGATCTGATCCGCAAAGGACGCGACCTCGAAAAGGTCGTGCTTTCGCGCGCCGTTCGCTGGCATGTTGAAAATCGCGTGCTTCTCTACGGCAACAAAACGGTTGTGTTCTAAGAGAACCTTTCGCACAGGTTGTGCCTAGAAATTCCTTCCGCGAAAGTACATGGCCTTTCGGGAGGTCGAACTGTAACCACTTAACAGTTCCGCTCCGGTAGTAACTTGCCTGGGTGGTAACTTTCGTCTTTACTTGAGCAGCGGCAAAGAAATCTCTCATCTGAAGGGGAGAATCCTGCTCGCGGAGCCTTTCCTTGGCCGAGGACTTAAAGTTTGAGTTGTCGATCCTGGCGACCGTCCAGGGCTTCTACCAGAAGCTGATGCGGGACTCGCTTGGCGGCGATGTGCCTGTGCCCAGCGGGCTGGATGAGGCTTCTCTGCGCCAATCCGACGAAGGTCTTCCGGACACTCTTTCCCGCATGTATCGCTGGTTGCATGTGCTCGACATGGCGATCACGCCGGCGATGCTTCGCCACGCGCTCACTCCCGACACCGATTCCGAGGTGGCCGAGGCCCTGCTTCGCTATTTTGTAAAGCGCCGTGAGCCCAGTGACATCAACCGCGACAAGACCGATCTGATTACTACATTTTTGTACCGGCATCCGCGAGTCGCTGGTCAGTGGGAGCAGCATGGTTACGGCCTTGATGGATCGCTGCCGCTTTCTCCGTTTGAAATTGCCCTGATTGAAATTCTTGCGGATACCGATGTGCCGCAGCTCCCGGAAGAGCACGTGCAGCTTCTGCGAAATTTCGACCCGCTGCGCGAGGAGATCAAGCGTTATCGGGATTTCAACGCGCTGATGGATTCCGGCATCGTTTCCCGAGTGCGCGAGCTGAAACGTTGGCTCGACTCATCGTTTTATCACCCTGGCGTGCTCGCCACCGTGGCCGCTTACAATGCCGCATTCGGCGCTCGCTTCGATCAACTCTTCAGCAAGGCGCTTTCAGAGATCAAACAGTTTGCGCAGGCGCTGGACGAAATGGGCGGCAGCATTCTTAGCACGGTCGATGGCGTAGAAGTGACGGTGGAGCATGTGGCGGCGATCGAACAAACCGAAATGCTCCGAGCCGATTACAGCAATGCTTTGGAAAAATTCCGCCGCGTCTCGCGCTTGAAGAAGGAACTGGATCGCCGCCCTCCGATCAGAAGGTCGTTGCTCGCACCTGGCGCCGGGAACGGGATCGCATCTTCCGGCGGCTCGGCTGCGGCCGCAAAGCCGGCTCGCGCCACCGCAGCCAAAGCCCCAGTTGCGGCTCCGGCATTTCAACCGCCAGTGATCACCGCGCAACAAATCTCAGTGGAGGATGGCAAGCTGCGGCGGGTTGAGGAATCGATCCGGGTATTCGTGCGGGTTGCCGATCCGAAGTACCGGCAGATCGTGCCGATGCGCTTTTTCAACCTCATGCTGAGCACAGCGGAAGCCGACGCCTACAACGCGGCGTTTCTCGAAGAAAAAAATCTGCGCGCCGATGTTGCCCGCACACTGATTCGCCTGGTCTCCTGCATCGCGCGAATCAACACCGAACTCGAAGAACTCAAACGCAGCCAGAGCATGTCGTCGTTGTGGAAGCTTCACGCCGATGCGCTGGTGGTTCTTCTCGACATCGCAAGCACCACGACAGAAAATGCCGGAAACGTCACGAATGCGGCCGAAAAGAGCGATGCCGCGTCCGCCAAGGCAATTCATGAAACCGTGCAGAAATTGCGGGAGCGCTCCGATTTAGCGGTAAAGGCACTGGCTCATCCCGGCAGCTAGCTTCGAAGCAAGACTCTTTCTTAGCGGCGACAAGAAAAGCCCCATCTTTCCAGAGAAGGATGGGGCGTTGACTTCTGTCTTCTGTCTAGCCTACTCACCGGTACCGCAAGAGCAAACGCCGGTGCCGCTGCCGACTAGCCCGATTGCGACGCAACCGTCATAGAAGCGGACATTTTCCGTCACGCTCAGGGTCGCATCCTGGGACGCCGTCTCGGTGATCGTAAAGTTGCTGTTCTGAATATGCGTTCCCCACGAACGTACGCCGCCCGAGGTGTAGAACTGCTCGGTCTTGCTGGTGCCCGGGAATGGGCAGGTGTTATTCACGGTCGTCACAGACAGGATTTTGATGACTCCGGTTGCCAGCGTGACGCCGTTGAACGGGTTATTCGTCAAGTTCGCATCAATCGAGAGCGTCCGCAGCCCGTCGGGGGTGAGCAGGCATCCGCAGCACTCGCTCATCTCCTGGTTCGAGTCGAACACTCCAATATAGGCGCAGACGTTGGTTCCGGGAGTTCCCGGGTTGTCGAGCCGAAGGGTGCCATCGGGCGCACCGGAGGTGTTCGCGTTGGAAAAGTAATCCACTTTCAGGGTGTCTGCCGGCTCTGTAGCGACTGCGGATGAGCCGAAGACTGGGGTTGAGGTTGAGGCGGCCCAGCTCGCGGCCGCCCAGAACGTCAGGAAAAGAATCGAGAGAACGAAACGGCGCATTTTTTCCTCCAAGAATTGAGTGGCGGTCCGAGCACGCCAAAAGCCGTACTGCTGGCCGCAAATACGCCGTTACTGTATCAGAGTTTTCCACAGGCGCAATCGTTCAGACTTGTTAGCCCAATATCATTAGCCGGAGGGAGTAGCCCGAGAGGGCGTGGACCGACGGACAGCCGAGGGCGGCTGTCCCCACAGAAGCTACATAGCCGACACCTTAGTTGATGTCGAACTGCTCCTGATGCAGCGCCGGATCGCTCTTTACGATGATGGTCCGCTTCGTCAGTTCTTCCATCTCGTTCAGCAATCGCCCATTGTTCGCCTTCAATTCCTTGGCCACATCCGGATTCACCCGGAGCATTACGTCTTCGTGTTCGAGTTGTTTGGCGATCTTACGCATCTCTACATAAATTTCGTTGGCGATAGTAGTCAGCGACTTTACGTAGCCGGTGGACTGGCAATATGGACAGGGCGCGCCGATGGTACGTTCGAGCGATTGTTTCACCCGCTTCCGGGTAATGGCGACCAGGCCGAAATCGTTAAACTGCAGCACTTTCGAGGGCGCCCGGTCGTGCCGGAGTTCTTCTTCCAAGGCCTGCATCACGCGCTGCCGGTTGCGGCGCTCATCCATATCGATGAAATCGATGATGATGATTCCGCCCAGATCGCGCAGCCGAATCTGGCGAACGATTTCCTTGATGGCGTCCACGTTCGTCTTGACGATCGTGTCTTCCAGCCGCGTAGTCTTGCCTACGTATTTGCCGGTATTGATGTCGATCGCAACCAGCGCCTCGGTCTGGTTGATCACGATGTAACCGCCGCTCTTCAGCCAGACTTTCGACTTGAGCGCCTTGTTCATCTCTTCGGCCAGGCCGAATTGCTCGAACAGGGGCGTGTCTTTGGTATACAGCTTTACGCGTTTGACCAAGCCTGGTTGGAAGCGGTTGAAGAAGCGCAGGATGCGCTCGTATTCCGGCTCGGTATCGACCCAGATCACTGAAAAATCTGACGTGACCTGGTCGCGCAGTACGCGCTCTACCACGTTGAGATCGTGGTAGATCAGAGCGGGCGGCTTCGAATTCTCGGCTCGCGTCTTGATGTCGTTCCACAAGCCTTTCAGAAAGCGAATGTCGGCGCGCAATTCATCTTCGCTCGCGTTTTGCGCAGCGGTACGGACGATAAATCCTCCGTGACCGTTTTCGCGCTCGCTCAGCACGATGCGCTTCAGCCGCTGGCGCTCTTCGTCGGAAGCAATTTTGCGTGAAACGCCGGTGTGATTCACGGTGGGCATGTAAACCAGGAAGCGGCCGGGCAGTGCGATGTGGCTGGTGATGCGTGCGCCTTTTTTGCCAATCGGCTCCTTGGCGATTTGAACCAGGATCTCCTGCCCTTCTTTAAGCAGATCGCTGATCTTGGGAACTTCATGCGACTCGCGGCGCGGGAAGCGTCTCCCACCGCCACGCCGGCCTCCACCGCGCCGTTCGTAAGCAGGACGCGGACGCGGCGCACGTTGAGTGTATCCGGCCGTTGCCGGAGCCCGCACTTCGGCGCGGGCATCGACGGTGCCGTTTCCCCGCGCTTCGGCATCGAGCATGGCTTCGGCTTCCGCCTGTGCCTCTTCCAGTTCCAATTCCTCGGAATCCTCTTCGCTCTCCACCACCGCATCTACGGGCACGACGCCCGATTCCGCCAGAGAAGACATGTGGATCTCGGCTACGGTTTCGCGAACATCGGAAATCTGCCGCTGGCCGCCAGCCGAAGCTTGACCGGCCGCATGAGTTTCTTCTTCGAATTCGTCGTAGCCCTCGTCAGACGATTCCTCGTAACGCACGCTGTCGGCTTCCTCATCCTCAATGGTTTCTTCTTCGAGAGTGCCCGGCGCCGCGAATCCTGGAGTATCGTGCTCTAACGAAGGCGTCGTGTACTCGTGACTTTGCGGTTGAGAGGAGCCAGTTTCTCCCTCCTCTTCGACAAAGTCCCGCTGAGAGAACTCCTCAGTCGGTTTCTCATGGGCAGCGGATGAAGCAGCGACTGGATCCGGGCGGCTAAAATTCTGATTCCAATCGACCGAAGTCGACGCCTCGGGCTTCGCAGTTGCCTCGGCGAATGCTTCCGCCGCGTGGGGCGGCGAATCCTGGTCGCTCGGTGCCAGGGCACCGGAAGCTGCGAAAACGGGCTCATCCTCGGGAAAGGCGGTGGTCAGTCGAACGGCAGCTTCCACAGCGGGCTGGGCATAGGATTCATCTCGCGTTTGAGAAGCTTCCGCGTGATCTTCTGAAGCCCGCACAGCGGTCGGAGGTGCAGTCATGCCGCGGTACTTCGAAATCGATTCTCCGGGCAACAAAATCGGCTGGTAACCCGTCGGCGGGCCGAACTGTTGCGATCTGCCCGGTACCTGCGCCCGTGCCGGCGCCGCTGCTGCAGATGACGAGTTGACCTCGGCGGATGGCCTTACAGGGCGCGCTTCGGAAGCTCGATCACGGTCATCTCCACGGCCGTCACGGCGGCCGCCCCGACGACGACGGCGGCCTCGCCAGCCGCCACGTTCACGATCCTGCGGCTCGCCGCCGTTTGAATTTTGCACCGAAGTGTCGGAGGAAGCGGAAACCTGCCCATTCTCGGCGCTCTGCGGCCCATCGTCTTCGTTGGTGGACTCCGAATCAAAAGTCTGCGTCGACGATGTTTCAATAGACGCCGCAGTGGGCGAACTAAAAGACTCTGAGCGCAAATCATGCACTCCGCGGTTCGCGGGCACGACGTCGGTTACATCCTCGTCGTGCTCCTCCAGTTCCATAAAATCGGAGACGTAGAGGAAGGCATCGCGTTCAAGGCCAATATCGACAAAGGCCGACTGCATGCCGGGAAGGACCCTGGTGACACGGCCCTTGTAAATGGACCCCGCCAGGGTGTATTCATTCTCACGCTCGAGGTAGATTTCCGCGAGCAAATCATCTTCCACCAGCCCGACTTTAGTTTCGTGAGGGGTGGAAGAGACAAACAACTCTTTATTCATGGACGCTCCGCTCCCGCTGTCAGACAGCGGGTTTCACCGGACGGAGGCAAGGAAGGAATCGGGAGGATCGAACGCTGCGAAGGCCCTGAATAGGGGACGGCTGGGGCTCATGGTGCCTCTACTGAGCCGAATCCGCTGCACAAGCTTGAATGTCTTTTGCACTGATCGCCTTACACTCGCCAGATTGTGACCGCACTCTCAGACCGTTTCCGGTCAGGGGGCCGTTTCCCTCTGGCAGCGTTAGCTTCAATCCTACCCGGCCTTACTGTTTCCTGGCCGGTGAGTGCCCTCTTTACGCGAGGGCGATCGATATTTTTGGGCTATGCCTGCTGGCACAGCGACTACTTGTCTTACAGCTCCAAATCTCCACTTAAAATCCAGTTCAAATTCTAGAACTTGACTGCTTAATCCTGGTAAATCGGCCGGCCCAGCCGGCTAATTCACAAACCGGCGCATTCGAACGTTCATAACCATCCCCAGCGCCAGGAACATAAACAGTACAGAAGACCCGCCGTAACTCATTAATGGCAAAGGTATTCCGGTGACCGGCATAAAGCCAACCACCATGCCGACGTTGACCAGGATATGGAAGCTAAGCACGGCCACCACACCCATTACCACGAACGTACCAGCGCGGTCGGGCGCCGTTTGCGCGTTCTGCGTCAAGCGCATCAGCACTATGAAGTATAACAGCAGAACCCCCAAAGCGCCGACGAATCCGTGCTCCTCCGCAAAAGCCGCAAAAATAAAGTCCGTTTGTGGGACAGGAAGGAAGGCCCCGTGTGTTTGCGAGCCTTTACCGCCCCACAGTCCTCCCGAACCTACCGCAATCAGGGATTGTTCAACTTGGTACCCCGAGCCTTGGGGATCGAGCGTGGGGTCCACAAAACTGGTTAACCGCTGTTTTTGATACGACTTGAGCACGTGAACCCTGGGTACAAGAAATACCGCCCCGACGCCGACCATGGCCAACAGGCCCACGGCCAACCCTTGTCTCCATTGCATCCCGCCTAGAAATATCCCCATGGCGGCAATCGGAAGATAGGTCAGCGCTGTGCCCATATCCGGTTGCTTCAAAACCATCAACATCGGTATGACGACAATGGCGCCGGCTTTCGCCAGATCGGTCCAGGAAAGCTCACGGTGCCGCATATCCGCGAAAAACTTTGCCACTGCGAGAATGAGAATTAGTTTCACCCACTCGGAAGGCTGGAAATGGTTTCCGCCGGGCATTTTAATCCAGCGTCGCGCGCCCAGGGCCTTGGTTCCGAAAATCAATACCGCCATCAGCGAGGCGACGGCTGCAATGTAAAACCAATGCACCTTATCGAGAAGCGCCTGGTAACTCACGGCGCTCATCACAAACATCAACCCAACTCCCGCTGCGACCCAGTACATTTGCTTGACGTGCGACCCGGCAAACTTGGTGTGTACGGTTGCACTCTGAATCTCCATCACCCCCAGGCCGCAGATCATGAGGACGAACAGCAACAGCAGCCAGTCAAAGTCACGATATGAAACGTAGCGGGACATAGGGTTTAGGCGTTAGCTCCTAAGCTTCTAGCTCTTCGCACAATCGATCTCTCAGGGAGTGTCACGGACGCATCCCCGGCGCCGCTGTCGCGAAAGCGAACGGAACCTTTCCCGCGTCGAGGATAAACCGGCCGCTCTTAAGCCTCTCGACTTCGCCATCCCCATCGGGCACCGTCCATACGGCCCCGATTTCGGTGCGACCATTGCTTTTCTCTGACTTGGCGACCTTGGTCGCGCTCTGCCGCTCCTTATCGACGTAGGCCTTAATTACTTTCGCGGCAGTCCGCGCAGCCAGGTATCCGTGCTCGCCTTCTTCGAGCAAAGCGCAAACCACAATCTCGGGATTTCGTCGCGGCTCGACGCCGACGAACCAGCCGTTGTCCTTGAACTTCGCTTTGCCTTCGGCGCCGAGCTTGGCCTTCAAGGCATTACTGATCGTCTGCGCGCTGCCCGTCTTCCCGGCGAAATCGATGTTCTGCAGATGAGAAAGTGCTGCCGTGCCGCCCGGGTTCACGACGTCTGCCATTGCGTCCGTAATAATCTCCCAGTTCTTCGGATCGATTGGGATCGTAACCTTGTCCTGTGCACTCGATGCCGGAACGAGTCCGGGGGGCAAATCCGTCGGGTCGGTCACGTGGGGGCGCACCAAACGGCCCCCGCTGGCGATCGCGCCGATGGCGCGGGCCATTTGAATCGGAGTCGCAGCCACCGCTCCCTGGCCAATGCCGACCGAAATCGTTTCTCCGGCGAACCATTTCTGCTTGAAGTTGCGGATTTTCCACTCTTCCGATGGCATCACGCCGCTGACTTCCTGGGGCAAGTCGATGCCGGTTTTCTGTCCCAGCCCCAACATGGTCGCGTATTTCGCAATTTTCTCGATGCCGAGTTTCTCCGCCAGAGTGTAGAAAAACACATCGCAGGATTGATAAATGGCTTTGGTAATATCCACATCGCCGTGCACGCGGTGCTCTGCCACAACCCAGCATTTGAAATACCGGCCGTAAAAAGTTGCGCCGCCGGGGCAGTTCACATGCATATCCTGCGCGATGCCTTCCTGTAATCCAGCCGTGGCCATAATGATCTTGAAAGTTGAGCCGGGAGCAAGCTGCGCCTGAATGGCTTTGTTCAGAAGCGGCTTGTCAGGATCGGTGACCAGCTTGTTCCATTCGTCGCGCGAAACTCGCACGGAAAAAGTTTGGGGATCGAAGGTTGGCCGGCTCACCATGGCCAGAATTTCACCAGTTCGGGGATCCATTGCCACGATGGCGCCGTTCCTGCCTTCCAGAGCTTCCTCGGCGGCGATCTGTAGATCGATGTCGACGGTGAGTTTCAGCGGCTTTCCTGGAATCGCTTCTGTTTCCCCCAGCAGTCCGATTTCGCGCCCATGGCTATTGACGATGGCCTGCCGCTCGCCGTTTTTGCCCATGAGCGCAGTGTTGTATTCGCGCTCGACCCCGGAGATTCCAACCACATCGCCGGGGCTATAAAGCTCGAACTGCGGCTGGTTCAGCATATCTTCAGTAACTTCGCCAACGTAACCAATCAAATGCGCCATGAATCCATTACGCGGATAAAGCCTGCGGTGCGCCACGATCGTGTCGAGTTCCGGCAGTTCGTTGCGATGCGCGTCGATGAACGCGAGTTCGTCCTGAGTAATGTCCTCTTTCAAAAATATGGGCTGATACTGCGGCATGGAGGCGAAATGGCGGATACGGGCCCGCAAGTCACCGGGATCGAGATGCAGGCCCTGCGCAATGAAATCAGTGTCGGCATTGAGATCGCGGGACGAATCGCGCAACAGCAGCGCGGAAAACGAAGGATAGTTGTCGACGATAGTGCGGCCTTCGCGGTCCAGAATCTTCCCGCGGGGCGCGAGAATTGGTACGTTGCGAATGCGGTTTTTCTCGGCTAGCGTTGCGTAGACGTTGCTCTCCATCACCTGCAGCCGCCACAATCCGTACGCCAGCACCAGAAAAACGCCGAGGATGATGTACTGCGCCGCCGTCAGGCGGATTTCCGATACTTTGTCGTCGCGGCCGAACATCGGGCTTTTGGGTACCCAGCTTCCGGCATCAGGGACAAGCCGTGACGCTCGCAAGCGGAGTCTCTATCCTCTCGGGAGGTTGTTTTTATTGTATCCCGCTCGATCCGATCGCGATTAGATCCGGACAAAACTGACAAAACTTATGTCACATTCGGGCTGGCGTGTTCGACCTTTTCGGAAACACCGGGAACCGAGAAATGGATTTCACGCCCTTTGCTTCAACTTATCGAGCAAGAAGTACAACCCGACACCCAGGAATGCATTCGCCAATCCGCCAATTACGCCGCGGCTCCAGCTCCAGTTCATCGTCAAATTAACCATGCCACGAGCTACCGTGAAATAAACCGCCTGATGGATCAGATAAAAAGCGAGTGTGACCAAAAAGCGCGCACCGGCGTTTTCGACATCGAGCTTCGCACCCAGTGAAGAGGCACCAAAACCCACAACAGTCTTCGCAATCCCATAGATTCCGATCGGGTACGCGCCCAGCATATCCTGCACCAGGCCGATGGCTGCGCCGGTCAGCAAGCCCGAAATCGGGTTGCGGCGCGCCATGGCGAAGAAGATGGTCACCAGCAACGGCAGATCGAAGATCGAAAAGAACGGCAACCGTCGTGGAATAAAGGCCTGAAAGAAAAGAGCGAACAACGGAATACCGATGGTTACCGGGATGCTGAACCGGTAAACCTCGATTTGCTCGCCCGATGTGTACGTGATGGGCACGCTAATGGGGAGTATCTTCGCTGTCGGGAGATCGTGGGGTGGATTGCGCGCTCGAGCCCCTGGGTTGCGCCGCTTCCGCAGCCGATGTCGACTTTTTTGGTCTTGCCGGAGTCAAATTTTCGAGATTGCTCTGCGCGGCCGGCATTAACGAAACTTGATTCTTTGGCGAGCCTGTAGTGTCAGGCGTAGCAGGAGCTCCGGCTACTGCATGCCCGTTCACAGGGTTTTGCGATGTGCCGCTTGTGGGCGCTGGCGAGACATTCGCCGTCGATGCAGCATTTCCGGCCAACGGTTTGGCCGTTGCGTTCGTCGGAAGGTTCGCAGTTGCTGGCGCTCCCGCATGAGTAGCCCCGGAATTTGCGGAGGCAATGGCTCCCGCAACGGTTGCAGGAGGCTTATCGGGTACCGAGGGCAACCGCTGCGCCAGAATATCGGCGGCACGCACCCTAGTTGCTTTATCCGCCACAGGTTGACTTTCCTGCTGCTCGGTCACCACCAGCACTTCCTCCAACCGGTTCAGATCGGCGGTGGGCTTTATCTTGATATTGAGAAACAGATCATGACCCGGGCTAACGTGAGTTACCATGCCGACCGGCAGTCCCTTCGGGAAAATCTGGTCTCCTCCGCTGCTCAATACCACTTCTCCTGGAGACACCTGTTCATCGCTCATTACCCGATCCAGGCTCAATTCGCCGGTGGGAGTTCCGCGCAGCACGCCTTGCAAACGTGACTTCTCAAGCAGCACTCCCACGCCGCTGCTCTGATCGTTAATCATGAGCACCAGCGATGTCGACGGATAAACCCGCAGCACTTTTCCCACGATGCCGTTGGCAGTAATAACGGCCATATCCTGCGCAACCCCGTCATTGGAGCCTTTATCGATATAGATCGATCGCGACAAGTCACTGCCGCTCGACCCAATCACCTGTGCCGGAAGCGGTTTCCCAATGACTTGTTCCTTAAAGCCGAGCAGGGCCTGCAGGCGCCGGGCTTGAGCTGCATCCTCGCTGAGGCGCACCTGCTCGAGGCGCATCTCCTCGATCTGCTGCTTGAGCTGGCGATTCTCCGCGCGCACTCCGCGGAGAAAGAAATAGCTTTTCCAGAGATCGTCGGCGCGGTTCTGCAGGCTCACAAACGCCCGCTCGAACGGTGTGATCGCATCCACCGCCCATATGCGGATCAAGCGGGTATGTTCTGCATCGCCGCTGCGCTTCACTTGCACAGCCAATCCCAACACCTGAAGAAAGAGGACTCCCACCAGGATGGTCAGGTTGCGGTAGCGGCCGAGGACAGATTCCATGGAAGCTTTGAGCTATGAGCTTTGAGCCATGAGCCAACCGTAAACGAAGCTGAATCCTTTCGCTCGCTGCTCAAGGCTCGCAGCTTTATTCGATCGAAATTTTTCTCAGCAGTTTGAAATCGCTGAGCATCTTGCCTGTTCCCAGAACCACGCTGCACAGTGGATCGTCGGCAATCGAAACCGGCAGCCCGGTTTCCTCGCGAATGCGCTTATCGAGATTCTTCAGGAGCGCACCGCCGCCGGTCAGCACGATGCCGCGATCGCTGATATCTGCGGAAAGTTCCGGCGGTGTCCGCTCCAAAGCCACGCGAATCGCATTCATGATCGTCGAAACACATTCACTGAGAGACTCGCGCACCTCGCCGTCATCGACGGTGATCGTTTTCGGCACGCCTTCAATAAGGTTACGCCCTTTAATCTCCATCGTCATCGGCTTGTCGAGCTGATGGGCAGAGCCAATTTCCATTTTGATCTGCTCGGCGGTGCGCTCGCCGATCAGCAGATTATATTTCCGCTTAAGATAGTTCATGATGGCTTCATCCATCTGATTGCCGGCCATTCGCACCGAGCGGGAGTAGACGATGCCGCTCAGGGAAATGACTGCGATGTCCGTCGTGCCGCCGCCGATGTCGACCACCATGTTTCCGCTGGGTTCGGTGATCGGCAAACCCGCTCCAATCGCCGCCACCATCGCCTGCTCCACGAGATGCACTTCGCTCGCTTTCGCGCGATAGGCCGAATCCATGACCGCGCGCTTTTCCACCTGCGTGATCTCAGAAGGCACGCCGATTACGATGCGGGGATGCACCAGCATCTTACGGTTGTGCGCCTTCTGAATGAAATAGTTCAGCATCTTCTCGGTTACTTTGAAGTCGGCGATAACGCCATCCTTCATCGGCTTAATGGCGACGATGTTACCCGGCGTGCGGCCCAGCATTTCTTTGGCTTCTTTGCCGACCGCTTCAACTTCGCCCGTGTTCTTGTTGATGGCAACAATTGACGGCTCGTTAACGACTATGCCTTTGCCGCGCGCATATACGAGCGTGTTGGCGGTGCCGAGATCGATGGCCAGGTCGCTCGAGAACAGACTGAAGAGCGACCTCAGGTTGTGGGAACGCGATGAATGAAATCCGTTGCTTGACATACGCCTTATGCCTTCCGCCTTGCTGATCCCCATTTATCGGATCGTAATAAGCCGCATCAACGTTTACTGAATAATAATCTTCTTCTGTTGCGTATTGACTCCGCCCTGCGCCGTCTGCGCCGTAATAGTAATCACCTCTTCACCGGTCGCGAGCGGTGGCGTGAAGTAATGGAACGTTCCATCTGTAGTAAACATCGGGACTTCCCGGCCATTCACCATGACTCTGGCCCCGACCTGCGTCTTCCCTGAAATTTCGATCACGTGGCCATGCTGAATGAATGGATCCAATTCCAGCTCGATCATCTCCGCCTGCTTGCCTTTTGGGATAATCGTGAAGCGATTCTTCTCGCTTTCGACCGACTCTTTGCCCGCTCCGTCGTAGGACTGCACCGCCCAGTAATATGCTCCCTCGCCCAAGCTTGTTACTGATACGTCGGCCGCGTTCACTTTCTTGTCAACCAGCGTAGAAGAAAAGTATGGATTCCGCGAGATCCGCAAGCGGTACGCTACGGCGTTCGCCATGGGAGTCCAGGAGAACTCCACATCTTTGGTGGATTCTCCGGAGGTAAAAATCGGCGCCATGTTAGCGGGAGAAATCGGGGTTGGCGGCCCGGTTCCTTTTTCTTTCTCCAAATGCGATTGCGCTCCCTGGAAGCTGACTCTCTCCCAGTTGGCCAACTGCACGGTTTCGCCGTTTCGCGTCACTTCGCCGGCGCCCTTCTTCATCAAAATTTCGTGCTGATCGCCCTTGGGGTCGTTGTGTACTTGCGCCGCCGATTCAGGAGCCAATGACGCGGTCGCGCCCGCCACAATCACCTGCGATTTCGATCCCTGCGAGTAGGTCGCTGTCGAAAGATCTACGGTTCCGGTGCTCACCGCCACAGCCACATTCGTTTGCTGCTGATCGTTGGCCGAGTTTTCTTCAATTACGATTAGCGAATCCTGCTTCACCACATAGCTGGTGCCGTCGTTGAACACAACCTTGGCCATGCCCTCCGAGCCAGTCTGTACCACATCGCCTTTTTCGAGCGGAATGTTGTAATCCGCCGTAACCCAGCTGTTATCGGTTCCCTTCTTCACACGCACGGTGCCGTCAAGCGCCGTGAAGTGGGCCTGCTGCGCGGTCACAGTGCCAGCGCCGGCCTTCGGCGCCATACCCGCGACCCGCTCTAAAGCTCTGTCGGCGACACTGCTCGCGGCCTTGAAACTGCTTTCACTAAACTGCGGAAACGTTAGCCGTACCGCGATCAGAAAGATCACGCAGCCGCTCAAAATCAGCAGCGCCACGCTGCGATAGGTGATCGTCTTCCACGCAATGTGGATGCCCGGTTTCGGAGTCTGCGAGGACACGTGTGGCAACAACCTTATTCAAGCTTTTAGAAGATGCGGTAATTTCAACGTTATCACAAGCCCTTTCGGGCAAAAAACAGGTAATCAATAGGGAACGTTACCTTCGTGCAATGGGCGCGAACGCCGGAGAAATGCCTCCCTAATCTGAGAATCGGAACAGTGGGAGAATCCTCCCCTGGCTTTTTCGCAATAGAAAAATGCTCCGGCATGTACGCGCATTTGCCGAGTGGCCTCTTGTCCGAGATGAATGAAAGTCCGCGATCCTGCCCTTCAAAATGGAGCCGTTACCGAGGTCATCTTTAGCAAAGTTACGATTCGGTTCATCATACGGTGAGCTTGGAGGCCAGCCGCCTCCCGGGAACCCCTCTGATGAATATTGACGACCTGCTGCGCATCGCTACGGAACGCAAAGCCTCCGACTTGCATTTGAAGGTGGGGAACTATCCTCACCTGCGTGTAGATGGCGAACTCGCGCCTCTCACCGATCAGCCGCGCGTGAGCGCCGAAGACATGCTGACCATGGCGTTCAGCATGATGTCGGCGCGGCAGAAGCAAAAATTCAAAGAGACCACGGAAATCGATATGGCCTACGGTGTAGCCGGCCTGGGACGCTTCCGTGTGAACATTTTCCAGCAGCGCGGCAACGTCGGCCTGGTGCTGCGCGTCATCCCCACAAAGATTCGCGCGCTGGACGAATTGTTCTTGCCCAAGGTGGTCGAGCAGATTTGCGAAATGCCGCGCGGGCTGGTGCTCGTGACGGGTGTTACCGGTTCCGGTAAGTCGACCACGCTGGCGGCGATGGTTGATCGCGTGAACTCCAGCCGGGCCGAGCATATTATTACGATCGAAGATCCTATCGAATTTCTGCACCGCGATAAGAAGGGCTACGTGAACCAGCGCGAGATCGGCGTGGACACACCTTCGTTCAGTTCGGCGCTGCGAGCTTCTTTGCGTCAGGATCCTGACGTCATTCTGGTCGGCGAAATGCGCGACTTGGAAACGATTTCAACCGCGCTTCACGCCGCCGAAACCGGCCACATGGTTTTCTCGACGCTGCACACGCTCGACGCGGTAGAAACCATCAACCGCGTCATTTCAATTTTCCCTCCACCGGAGCAGAAGCAGATTCGCCTTCAGTTGGCCGCCGTTCTGCGAGCCATTGTCAGCCAGCGGTTGGTTCGGCGCTGTGACTCTGAGGGCCGCGTACCTGCAGTCGAGGTGATGATCAACACGGCTTTCATTCGGGAGTGCATCCTTGTCCCGGAAAAAACGCGCTCGGTTCGCGACGCCATCGCGGCCGGCACGTCGCAATACGGCATGCAGACCTTCGACCAGTCGTTATGGGATCTGTTCCAGGCGGGATTGGTCAACTACGAGACGGCACTCGAAAACGCTTCGAACGCGGACGACTTCAAACTGCGCATGCAGGGCATCGCCTCGACAGCGGACATTTCACGGCAATCGATGCAGTCGGCCGGATTCGGGCGGTAAGAAAACCGGCTTTCGGCACTCGGCGTCTGAAGTCGGAGCTTCGTCCTGTTCACCCCTGTCCGTACTATCATCTTCCCCCCGCTCGGTCTATCGTTAGCGGATGCCGTTTCCGCGCCCCAAGAGAAAATTCTATTCTGAAGAAGAGTTGTACGAATATGCCGTCGGCGCTCTGGCGCGCCGCATGCGTACGGTCGCGGAACTGAAAAGGCTGTTGCGTTTGCGAGTCGAAACTGAAACTGAATACGGACAAACCCTGGTTGAGCTGATCATTCGACGGTTAAAGGACAACGGCTATCTCAACGATTCGCAATATGCCGCCTACTTCTCCTCCCTGCGGCGGGATAATCAGAAGTTCGGAAAGCGCCGCATAATTACCGACTTGAAGTCCAAAGGCATGCATGCCGACGTCATCGATAAAGCTGTGGACAAAGCCTTCGAAGACGTCAACGAAGAACAACAGGCTCGCGAATATCTGCGGCGCAAGCGGCTGTCAAAACCGAAAGATCAGAAAGAAACGGCACGCGTCTTCCGCCAATTGGCACGTGGCGGCTTCGGCACAAGAACCATCTTCGCAATTCTGAAAAAGTGGGATGTGGATGACGAAGTTTTGAGCCAGTTGGAGGGCGAAACCGGTTGAATGGGAGCCGAGGGGCGTAAAGAACAGCAAAATAGAAGACGACTGCTATCCTGCCTTGCGCTCCCCAGCCAGTACTGCATCGAGCGCTTCGCATAACAGATGCGCCCGCTTCTGATAATCCACAGCGCCATTTTCCTGCGTGCGCTTCAGAAGATGATATTCATCGGCAATATTCAGCGCCGCGAGCACGGCCAATCGCACCGTATCGATCGTATTCGTAGCTTCGGCTACAGCACGCATCTTCGAGTCAACGTATTCGGCCAGCTTCAGAATGTATTCTGAATCGGACCCGCGCAGATTGTAGGCCTGGTCGAAGATCTCCACGCGGACACTGGCGTTCTGGGCATCCTTCACCGGCGATTCCTTCGTGGCAGTGGCCATAGCTTTGAACTCCTCGACGTATCCGCGCTCTCAAACTCGCGTTCCCTGTTAACTCGCCCGTTGCTCTTCAATCGAGTCAATCTGCTCCAGCATCTTCTCCACGCGGCCGCGAATCTCCTCGCGTTCCTTTTTCAACTGCACGCTCTCGCGGCGCAACGTAATCAGTTGCTGGTCTCGCTCTTCGAGTTGCTGCCTTAACTTCTGGGCCTCGCGCTCGGCTGAGATTTGCGCAGTGCGCGCCGTCTTGTATAGGGAGATGGTGCGATAAACCTTCTCTTCCAGAATCTGGAAATCATCGACGGGAATCTGTTCGGTAACTTGCCCAGCAGCTGCGTCCAAAGCCATGATTGCGCTCGTCCCCAAGAAAAGATTTGTAACTTTGTCGCAGTATACTCCACGAAGTTGCGGGCCGAGGATGGCCCATTCGTGTAGATGGAGCGGCACCGCTGGGTGAGTCTGGATTATGCGGGTGGCCGTCTCGGTCGCCGAGTACTCCGGGATTCCTGGTCAGGTTCGCAGTCGCAATTTTTCTAACTTCTGAGCGGCGGCATCCAGCGTTTCCAACTTCTTGCAGAACGCAAACCGCACCTGCTGCGCGCCATCGGGTGGGTCTCGATAAAAACTCGAGCCGGGCACGGCTGCCACGCCGATCTCTTTCACGAGATAGTTTACGAACTGAACGTCGCCGGCAAACCGGAACGACGAAATATCCGTCATTACGTAATAAGCGCCGCGCGGACGAAAGCATTTGAACCCGGCCGTTTCAAGAGCCGGAATCAGGTGGTCGCGCCGCACGCGGTAGTTTTCGGCGACCCCAGCATAATATTCCGCGGGCAAGCTTAAAGCTGCAGCACCCGCTTCCTGCAGCGGAGCCGGTGCACCGACCGTCAGAAAATCGTGCACTTTTCGGATGGCGTTGGTGATCTTCTCAGGCGCAACCGCCCACCCCACGCGCCAGCCGGTGACACTGTAGGTTTTTGACATCCCGTTGATCGTCACCGTTCGCTCGCGCATTCCTTCAAGAGTGGCGATGGAAATGTGTTTGGTGCCGTCGTACAAAATGTGTTCGTAGATTTCGTCCGTGATTGCCAGGACGTCGAATTCGACACAAAGATCGCGAATCAGTTCCAGTTCCGTACGCGTGAAGACCTTGCCGGTTGGGTTGTTCGGCGTATTGAGAATGATGGCTTTGGTGTGCTTATCGAACGCCTGCCGCAATTCTTTCTCTTCAAACGTCCACTCTCCATTTCCTTGCGCCGGCGGGCGCAACTTCACAAATCGCGGACGCGCCCCGCTCAGCACTGAATCGGGCCCATAGTTTTCATAAAATGGCTCAAAGATCACCACGTCGTCGCCGGCATTGCACACCGCCAGGAGCGTTGAGATCATTGCCTCGGTCGAGCCACAGCAAACCGTAATTTCCTTTTCCGGGTCCACCGCAATTCCCTGCCACACACCCATTTGCCGCGCGATTGCGTTGCGCAGAGTTTTCGCACCCCAGGTGATCGCGTACTGGTTGACATCGCGTTCGATGGCGGCGCGCGCCGCCTGCTTGATCTCTTCCGGTGCGCCAAAATCCGGAAAACCCTGCGCAAGATTGACTGCGCCATAGAGCATGGCTTGACGCGTCATTTCGCGAATCACCGACTCGGTGAAGTGCTCCACCTTGTCACTGAGAAAGTGCTTGCCCCGCGCAGCCGAGCGGCTCGTATCGGAGGAAATTGCGTTCGCCATAGCGGGAGAGTAGCACACGCGCGATCAGGGGCAAATTCCTTGTGAATGTTAAAATCGAAGCTAATCATATCAATGCTGACGGGCTCGCAAATTCGCCGCAAGTTTCTCGACTACTTTGTGCAGAAGGGACATAAAGAGGTGCATTCTTCGTCGCTCGTCCCGGCGAACGATCCGACGTTGCTCTTCACAAATGCCGGGATGAACCAGTTCAAAGACGTCTTTCTGGGCCTCGAGAAGCGCGACTACAACCGCGCCACCACGTCTCAGAAGTGCGTGCGCGCCGGCGGCAAGCACAACGATCTCGAAAACGTCGGGTTCACTAATCGCCATCACACGTTCTTCGAGATGCTGGGCAATTTTTCCTTCGGCGACTACTTCAAGAAGGACGCAATCGCCTACGCGTGGGAGCTGATCACGTCGAAAGAGTGGTTCGGCATCGATAAGAACAAACTCTACGTGACCGTTTTCAACGGCGAAGGCGGACTGCAACGAGATGCCGAGGCGTATGACCTTTGGGCCGCGCTGGGCGTGCCGAAAGAACGCATCTTTGAAATGGGAGCGAAAGACAATTTTTGGCAGATGGGCGATACCGGCCCCTGCGGCCCGTGCAGCGAGATTCACTACGACATGGGAGTGGCTGCGTCGGATTCCGGCCATACCGATTGCGCTTTCACCTGTGACTGTGGGCGCTTCGTGGAAATTTGGAATCTAGTATTCATGCAGTTCGACCGCGATGCGAGCGGCAAGCTGAATCCTCTACCGAAGCCCTCGATTGATACAGGCATGGGGCTGGAGCGGGTCACGGCGGTGTTGCAAGGCGTGATTTCGAATTACGACACGGATTTGTTTACGCCGCTTATCAAGAGAGCTGCGGAACTGACGGGAAAAGGAAAAATTACTGACTTCGCGATGGAAGTTGCTCACGAAGCACTGCAGAAAAAGTCAGCCGCATCACTGAGAGTAATCGCCGATCATTCGCGCGCAGCAACTTTTTTGATCTCGGATGGAGTTCTGCCATCGAACGAAGGCCGCGGCTATGTGCTACGGAAGATTATTCGACGTGCTATCACGCATGGAAGGTTGCTAGGACAAACCAAGCCGTTCTTGCATGAGATGGTTTTTGCCGTTCGCGATCTGATGCAGGATGCTTATCCGGAGCTCAAAGAATCGGCAGAGAACGTATCTAGAGTGGTATTTGCAGAAGAAAAGCGATTCAGCAACACAATGGAAGTTGGGCTGGCAAAACTCGAAGAAGACCTAGCACCTTTGATTACGGAGCGTGAAAACGCTCGTGCAGAAAGAAACACCCGACCGAAGGTTGCTTTAGAGCAAAGAGATTGGAAGAAAATCGACCTCACAATTTCTCCCGTCTATGATGGCCGCAAGGCATTCAAGCTCTACGATACCTACGGATTACCTCTAGATTTTATTGAGGATGCATGCCGCGACCAAGCGATCATGCTTGATCAAAGTGCCTTCCAATTGGCCATGTCCGAGCAGAAATCCCGCGCTCGTGCCTCTTGGAAAGGCGCAGCCAAGCAAACCGCCAACCCCACATACCAGCAGCTTCCAAAATCCGTTTTCGAAGGCTATTTCCAAACCCGCTCCGACGGATGCGAAGTGCTGGCGATCATTTCTAAGGCAGACGGGAAGAACGGCCAAGGCGCACAGGAACTCAAGGCGGGCGAATCGGGCGAGGTCATCCTCGATCACACGCCGTTCTACGCCGATTCCGGCGGCCAAGTTGGCGACAAGGGATGGTTCTACTCCGACGATCACAACACCATCGTCGCCGATGTGACCGGCTCCTACGCGCCGATTCAGGGTGTGCGCGCGCATCAAGTAATTGCCAAGCGGGCGATTCGCGTTGGTGACAAAGTGGATGCCGCGGTCAATGCCGACATTCGCAAGTCCACCATGCGCAACCACACGGCTACGCATTTGCTTCATGCTGGGCTGCGTGAGGTGTT